>Ga0207932_1000021_pt1 | contig 50864 bp, 45 predicted proteins | sample NGESurdeep092012_FD_184480 | JGI IMG/M metagenome (GOLD analysis project Ga0207932, IMG submission 184480) | Arctic peat soil microbial communities from Barrow, Alaska - NGEE Surface sample 415-2 deep-092012 (SPAdes) | ecosystem: Environmental > Terrestrial > Soil > Wetlands > Peat ...
TTCGCGAACGGGGTCCGGCACCCGCCGACGATGGCCACCCGCCGTCCGTTCCTGCTGTTCATCGGATCCGCTCCCTGGGGACGCGCCCGCTCGACGCGGCTGCTGAGGCAAAGCTAGCCACGCCCCGGGACCCCGGCCACCGGCGACATGGGATGCGCGCGGCGCCTTCCCGCTGCATCTTCTTCCCCTCAGGAACGTACGATGGAGCACCTCTTCTCCGCGGCCACGCGCCGCGCCGACCTCGACGCCCTCGCGGCGCAGCCCGTGGACATCCTCGTCATCGGGGGCGGGATCACGGGCGCCGGCATCGCCCGCGATGCGGCGATGCGCGGCCTGGCGGTGGGGCTCGTGGACGCCGGCGACTTCGCCCGGGGCACCTCCTCCCGCTCCTCGCGCCTGGTGCACGGCGGGCTCCGCTACCTGGAGCATGGCTGGCTGCGCCTCGTCTTCGAGTCGAGTCGTGAGCGCGCCGTGCTCCTCAGGACGGCCCCGCATCTCGTCCGGCCGGCGCCCTTCCTCTTCCCGATCCATGCCGGCGGGCGCGTCGGCCGGCTCACCCTCGAGGCCGGCCTCTGGCTGTACGACGCGCTCGCGCTGTTCCGCAACGTGCGCACCCACCGCGCCTACAGCCGGCGGGGTGTGCGGCGCCTCGAACCCGCCCTGCGCGACCAGGGCCTCAAGGGCGGAGCCGTCTACTGGGACGCCCAGTGCGACGATGCCCGCCTCACGCTCGCCACCGTGCGCTCGGCGCATCGTCACGGGGCGCGGGTGGCGAACTACACCGCGGTGACCGGCTTCGAGAAGGCCGCGGGCCGGATCCGCGGCGTCCAGGTCGAGGACCGCGTCACCGGCGGGACGCGGACTCTGCACGCCACCATCGTGATCAACGCGACCGGTCCGTGGACCGACCGGGTGCGCCGGCTCGACGAGCCGTCGGCCGCGCCCCTGCTCCGCCCGACCAAGGGCGCCCACGTGGTCGTGCCGCGGCACCGCATCGGGCATACCGAGGCGTTCACCCTGACCTCCCCCCTCGACGGCCGGGTGATGTTCGTGCTGCCGTGGGGCGACCTCTCCATCATCGGCACCACGGACACCGACGTCACCGACGTGCCCGACGAACCCCTCGCCGACGGCGACGATGTCACCTACCTGCTGCGCTCGGCGAACGCGTACTTCCCGAGCGCACGCCTCAACGTCGGCGACGTCGTGGCCGCCTGGGCGGGGTTCCGGCCCTTGCTCGATGTCCCGGGCGCCGCGTCCACGGCGGCGGTGCCGCGGGAGCACCGGATCGTCGAGGACCCGAGCGGCCTCATCACCATCGCGGGCGGCAAGCTGACCACCTATCGCTCCATGGCCGCCGAGGTGGTGGACCACGCGGCGCGACGCCTGCGCCGCCTCGACGGTCGCGTCGTCCCGCGACGCGCCGGGACCGATGCCGAGCCGCTCCCCGGCGGCGAGGTGGCCGATCTCGATCTCCTCGCACGCGACCTGGTCGAGGAGGGGCTCGGCGCCGGCGTCGCCACGGCGCTGGTGGGCCGGTACGGGAGCGAAGCGGCGGCGGTGTCCAACCTGGTGCGCCGCGACGCCGCACTCGGGGAAGCCCTCGTCCCCGGGCACCCGGTCCTCGCCGCGGAGGTGGTCTACCAAGCCCGGCGCGAGATGGCGATGACCGTCGAGGATGTCCTCGTGCGCCGCACCCACCTCTTCCACACCCACGCGCAACAGGCCGTCGCCGCCGCGCCGCGGGTGGCACGGCTCCTCGGCGGGGAACTCGGCTGGGACGAGGTGGAGATGGAGCGTCGGGCGCAGGCGTACCGGAACGAGGCCGCCCGGATGCGCGACGCCATCACGCCGGAGCGACCTGCCTGACCCGGGCCATGTCCCGGCCCACCGTCCGCACCGAGAGCAGCAGGATGAGCGCGCCGAGGAGCCCGACGGCCGGGAGCGAGAGCATCGCCGCCCGGAGGCCGTAGCGGTCGGAGAGGAACCCCACCACCGGCAACGCCACCGCATCGCCCGCGATGTGGATGAAGAAGACGTAGGCGCCCATCACCGTGGCGGCCACGCCGCGCGGCACCACGTCGAACAGCACGGCGGCGATCGGCCCGTTGTACCAGGTGAACAGGAACACCACCGCGAAGAAGAGCACCGAGAAGGCCGCGATGTCGTGCGTCAGCAGCAGCGCGACACAGAGGGGCGCGCCGACCAGGAACCCGCTCGCGCTCGCGATCACGCGCCCGCTCGGCCAGCGTTCCATCAGCCGGTCGCCGAGGCGGCCCCCCACCCACGATCCCAGCACCCCGGCCGCCAGCCCGATCATGCCGATCGCCCGCCCCGCGTGCGCGAGGTCCATCCCCAGCTGCCGCTGCACGAAGCTGAGCGACCAGGCGACGAGGGAGTTCATGCTGGCGGAGGTGAGCGCTCCACCGAGGAACATCCAGACCAGCGTCGGTGTGCGGAGCACCAGCGCCGCGGCGTCGAGCATCTCGTCCACGATGTCGGCGGGCGCGCCGGAGGGCAGTTCGGTGACCCGGCGCAGCACCACCCGCGCCCACTTGAAGACCGTCCAGGCGAGCCCGATCCCGGTGATGCCGAGGAAGGTCGCGGTGTCCACGGCTGCGGGAACGCCCTCGAAGAGCGCCAGGACAGCGCCGACCAGCGTGGCGACCGCGAGCGACCAGAGAAGGGGCGCCACGGCCCGCACCGCGTGCCGCACCGTCACCTCGAACTTGCGCCGCACGGGCCGCGGCTTCGCCACCGGGATGCGCGCCCACGGGTCCTTCAGCCGGGCGAGGAGCCCAGCGAAGAGCACGCCCGGCAGTCCGATGAGTAGCAGCGCGCTGCGCCAGCCGAAGGCGCCCGCGAACTGGCCGCCGAGCCACACCGCCAGCACGCCGCCGAGCACCAGCCCCGACCAGAAGATCCCCATCGCCTGGGCGCGGCCCTTGTCGGGGAAGTAGTCGGCGAGGAGCGCCTGCGCGGCCGGGAGGTACGACGACTGCGTCACCCCGACGACGGCCCGCGACGTGAAGAGCTGCCAGTACGAGCGGGCGGCACCCCCGAGGGCGGTGAAGCCGCTCCAGGCCACTACGCCCGTGGCGATCACCCAGCGCCGAGGCAGGAGGTCGGAGAGGACACCCGCCACCAGGGAGCCCAGCGCGAACACGATCGCGAAGACCGAGCCGAGCCAGCCCAGCTGGGTGTCGGTCACGTGCAGGTCGTGCTTGATCGGCTCGAAGAGCGCGAAGATGACGCTGCGGTCGAGGTAGTTGAGGAGATTACCGAATGACAGCAGGAACAGGGCGTACCAGACGTACGCCCGCGAGACGGGGCCGACCCCGCCGCGTTCGCTCACGCCGTCACGGGGGTTCCCCGCGCCGCGGCGTGCTCGGCCTGGAGCCGCTCCATCAGGGCCCCACGCCGGTCGTAGAGGCGGCGCAGCGGCCGCGGCACGTGGCGCGCCAGCGCGTAGGTGGCGAGGATCGGCAGCGCGACGGTCGTGTCGAGGTAGCAGACCACGGCGTCGGGCAGCTTCTCGGGATCCACCTTCCCCCACGAGACCGCCTCGGCCGGCGTCGCCCCGGAGAGCCCTCCCGTGTCGGCGCGCGCATCGGTGATCTGGAGGAAGTAGTCGTGTCCCCGCTCGTCGATGCCGAGGACCTCCTGGATCTGCGGCTCCGTCTGCAGGACGAAGTTCTTCGGGCTCCCGCCCCCCGCGATCAGCACCGCCGACTGCCCGCCACTCCGCTTGGCGTCGAGGACGATCGCCGCCGTCTCGTTGACGTCCGCCGAGACGTCGAAGCGCAGCTGCGAGCCGGTGAGCGCGAGGGCCGCCACGTTCATCCCGATCGAGGAGTCCCCTGGCGAGGAGGTGTAGAGCGGCACGCCGCACCGGTGCGCCACGCCCAGGATGGACTTCCGCTCCAGCCCAAGCGCCTTCTCCCGCTCCAGCACGTACCCGCCGATGCGGTAGTGGTACTCCGCGGTGGACATCGGCCGCTGGAACTCGGGGAGCCGGCTGATCTCGCGGAAGAACGTGTCGGTGTCGAGGAGCACGTGGTAGTCGAAAACGATGTCGTAGATCCGCACGACGCCGTGCTCGCGCAGCTCCACGTCGTCGGCGAACGGCGAGCCGCGGTGCATCGCCATCCCCAGGCCGAAGTGCGCGTCGTGGTAGAGGTTCGCCCCCGTCGAGACGATCCAGTCCACGAACCCCGCCTCCAGGAGAGGGATGATGGTGGACATCCCGAGCCCCGCCGGTGTCAGCGCGCCGGTCAGGCTCATGCCCACCGTGCAGTCCGGCTCCAGCATCTTCCGGGAGAAGAGGTGGCACGCGTCGCGCAGCCGGCCGGCGTTGTACGCCAGGAAGGCGCTGTCCACGAGGTCCGCCACGGCGAGGCCGCCATGAACGGGGGGCGGGCTGATCGCCTGCCCGCGGAGATATCCCGCGCTACCAGAGGCCATGACCGGTCCCCGCCTGTTGGTTCTTCACGGCGATGGCGCGCAGCGTCTCGCGCGCCCGCGCCACGCATGCCACCGCTTCCGCCGGATCGTCCGTGAGGGTGAAGATCTCGAGGTCGTCGAGGTTGATCTTGCCCTGCGCCGCCGCCGTCTCCCGCAGCCAGGAGACGAGCCCCTTCCAGTACGCCGTCCCGACGAGCACGACCGGAAAGTGCTTGATCTTCTCCGTCTGGATCAGCGTCAGGGCCTCGAACAGCTCGTCCAGCGTCCCGAATCCGCCGGGGAACACGATGAACCCCACCGAGTACTTCACGAACATCGTCTTGCGCACGAAGAAGTACCGGAAGTGCATCGACATGTCGACGTAGGCGTTCGTCCCCTGCTCGAACGGCAGCTCGATGTTGAGCCCGACCGAGAGGCCGCCCCCTTCGCGGGCGCCCTTGTTCGCCGCCTCCATGATCCCCGGGCCGCCGCCCGTGATCACCGCGAAGCCGGACTTGGCCAGGAGCCGCGCCGTCTCCGTGGCGGCCGCGTAGGAGGGGTCGCCGGGGTCGGTGCGGGCGGAGCCGAAGACCGTTACGCCGGGGGGGAGGCGCGCCAGGGTGTCGAACCCCTCGACGAACTCCCCGAGGATGCGCAGGACCCGCCAGGTGTCCGGCGTCTGCGCCGACTCCACCTGCTGTTCGACCGGCGCGCCGGGCAGGCTGAAGAGCCGCTCGTCCTCGGTCGCGCCCGTGGCACGCGTGCCCGGTGCCCTGGCGCCTTCGACGTCGTCCATACGCTCCCCTTGTGATGCTACGGAGGTCAGAATATAAAGGAATCCGTGCAACGGCGAACGACGCTCTTCCTCAGCCTCGCGTGGCGGGCCGCGCTCGACCCCCGGGTGGCGCGCGACCTGCTCAGTCTCGTCTGGGCGATGCGCACGCGGGGCTGGTGGCGCACCCCGCCCTTCCTGCCGGTGCCCCCCGACGAGTACCTGCGCTGGCGGATGTACACCGCGTACGGCGACGAGGAGGCCCTCCCGAGCGTACGGGAGGTGCTGCGCTACGCGCGGTGGCGACGGGAACTCCTGCGCACGTGAGCGCGGGCGCGAGGGCAGCGGCGGCGAAGGCCGCCGCGCGTGCTTTGGGCTTCCAGGCCTGCGGCATCACCGACCTTCGCTCGTCGCCGGAAGCCGTGCGCGCGCTCGACGCCTGGCTCGGGCGGGGGATGCAGGGCGAGATGCGGTACATGGAGCGGCAGGCCCCGGTCCGCCGCGATCCCCGCCGCGCCTGGGCGGACGCACGGTCCGCCGTCGTCGTGCTGCACAACTACTATCAGCGCGACGCCGAGCCGGCGGAGGGCCGGGGCCGGGTGGCCCGCTACGCCCTGGGCGCCGACTACCACGACGTGATGCGGGAGCGGCTGACGGTCCTGGGCGAGCGGATCGTCGCGGAGGCGGGGGCGGGGAGCTTCCGGGTGTACGTGGACGCCGGCCCCCTCCCCGAACGCGAGCTGGCCCGGCTGGCGGGACTCGGCTGGTTCGGCAAGAACACGATGCTGATCCACCCGCGCCTCGGGTCGTTCACCTTCATCGGCGTCGTCCTCACCGACCTGCCGCTCGCGGCCGACACGCCCTTCGAGGCGGACCGCTGCGGCTCCTGCCGCCGCTGCCTCGACGCCTGCCCGACCGCCGCGTTCTCCGCGCCGCACGTGCTCGACGCCACCCGGTGCATCTCGTATCTCACCATCGAGGCGCGGAGCGCTACGCCGGCGGAACTGGCGCCCCGCGTAGGGAACTGGCTCTTCGGCTGCGACGTCTGCCAGGACGTCTGCCCGTGGAACGTCCGGTTCGCCGAGGAGACGGCGGAACCCGCGTACCGCGCCAAGCCGAAGGCCGAGTGGCCCACGCTCGAGGAGTTGGTGCGGATGACCGAGCGGGAGCACGAGGAGGTCTTCGAGGGCACCGCTCTGGAGCGGCCGGGCCGCGCCGGACTCGCGCGCAACGCGACCGTCGTCCTGGAGAACGAGCGCCGCGGGAGACTGGACCCCCCCGCGGCGTCTTAACACCGTCCGATCGCCTCGCGGCCTCCGCCGCGCTCAGCTCCGCGCCTGCCGCCTCCGACCCGCGACCACCGCCAGCCCCAGCGCCACGACCATCCAGCCAAGCGCCGCCGAGAGCACGCGCGCGGTGACCTGCGGGCCGTGCGGCACGGGGACCCACTGCCGCATCAGGGCCCCGCGGACCACGCTCGCAGCCGGCGTGCCGTAGACCGCCTCGAGTGCCTGGGCATCCGGAAGATCCGACTGCCAGAACCGCTCGAACCGCCGGCCATCACCCGTGGCGAGCAGGGCCACGACGAGAGACGTGGCCGCGACCGGTTGGTCCCACCACGACCAGTAGAACGCCGACACTCGGCGCACGCCGAGGCCGCTCGCCCTCAGGCACGAGGCGTCGCTGCCCGCAAGGCACGCGCTCACTTCCCAATAGACGGGCGGTATCTGATAGCCCCGGGGCTCATCGCTCCGAACCGGAGGTGACCACGCCGGCCTCCACTCCCACGGAGCGGGCTTCGGCGGTCCCTGCTGCCGTGCCCGGGCGAGCCGTTCAGCGACCGGGTTCGCCGACCAGTAGCGATTGGACCCCTCACCGAACAGGTCGAGCGGCCGAGTGGCGCCGCCATGGCGTGTGCCGAACCGGGCGTAGACCGCACAGCGATCGAGCGGCCACGCCGTGCGCTGGCCACTGAAGTTCTGCCGCCGCGGTTGTCTGAGGATCTCCGACAGACAGACGGTGCCGCCGGCGCCCCGATGCAGGTACTGGCGCCGTATCCACCCCTGCAAGCGGACATCGTGCATCCTGGCCGTGTCGGAGTGGATGGCCACGATCACCGGCGTCCCCGGGCCCTCGGCCGCGGGGTACAGCGCCAGCTCGCGCTCCGCGTCCCGCAGGACGCGTCGCGCCGAGTCGGCGGTGAGGGGCCGCTCGTACAGCACGGTGATGCGGCCGTCGGCCGACCGCACGAGAGAAGCGCCATGCCGGGCGAGGGCCTCGAGCGAATCGGCGTTTCGAGCCAAAAAGACCTCGTCCTTCAGGTGGCGCACGGCCGCCTTTACGTCCCGCGCCCCCTGCGACCCGCGGTCGAAGTACCCCGACCATATCTGGTAGCCGAGCGCCCACGTGAGCGCGGTTTCCTTTTCCGGTAGCGGCCGTGGCGGCAGGAGCGCGATCACGAGAGCGACCGCGACGCCGATCGGGGCTGCGGCCCACAGCACTCGCTTCAGTGCCATCGTCCGCTCCCGGCCGCGGCGAGGAGCAGCACGCCGGCGAACAAGAGTGCCGGCACCGCCTCCTTGCCGCCGGCACGCGACTGGAGAGCGCCGCCCTGGCTGAGCACCAGCCGGCGCCATTCCACCACCAGCGAGTCCTCGCTCGCGCCGGTCGCCCGCGCGAGACGCTGCCCGATCGAACCGCTCGTATCGGCGAGCGCCGCGGCGAGCGCCGGCGCCCCGTGGAGGTCACGCACCGCCCGGAGGAGGCTGCGGCGTGCGCCGCCGTCGGCCGGTACCGGGGACGGCTGGTTGACCTCGCGCGCAAACGCCACGCACGCCGAGTCCGAGCCGGCGATACAAGCACGTCCGTCCAGGTTGTTCTTCACGAACCATGAGTTCTGGAAGGTCGCCCGCAGGTCGGCGGGGCTGTACCGGGCGGCGTAAGGGTCCGCGTCGCGGTCGAGCCCGAACCACAGCCGACACGACGCCGCCTTTCCGCTCAGGCAGCCTCGCCCTTCACTCGAAGTGCCGGGCGCGAAGGTCTGCCACGCCCTGCCCTCACCCGACGTCACCAGGCGGCGCAATCCGTAGTCTCCCGGCAGCCAGGACCGCCATTCGGCATCGAGGGTCTCGGCGTAGGCGTGCAACACCGCCGCCGCCGCCATCCACCCCAGGTTCGCCGCACTCCCTGCCATCTCGAGCCCGGCGGGCAGGCGGAGCGCCCGGCTCCGATCGTCGCGATACCAGACGATCGACGCACCGACGGGAGCGCGCCGAAGCCCCGCGAACCGGCCCTCTGCCAGCGCGCTCGCGGTGTCCTCGGCGCCCAACCAGACGACCACGAGGTGCGTGAGGAAGCTCCGCGGCACGGCGCCGAGCTCGTCGAGCAGCACGAAGGCGGAATCCGCCAACTCCCGGACCGCCGGGTCCGGCGCGGCGGCGGGCACCACGAACGCGAGGCCTCGCCACTCCACGACGCGCGCCCGGCGCGCCGCCCGTTCACGGGCCTCGCCCGCGAGACGCGCCTCGCCGCGCCGCGCCTCCAGTGACTCCGCCCGCGCCAGGAGCCGCCGGTCCCGCGCATCGGCACCCTCGGCGCCCTGCGCACGCACCACGGAGGCCACGGCGCACACGCCGCAAAGGAGAAGCGCACCCGTCCTATACATCGAACAGCGTCCAGACGCCCGCGAGGATGCTGAGCGGCCCAGGCCAGGTCGTCAGCAGCACCAGTGTCTCCGCGGTCACCGAGAACTGTACGCCCCATGCGGCGAGGAGGACGTCCGCGAAGACGACCCCGCCGAGCACGCCGGCGGTGAGGAGTTGGGCGCGCTTGGTGGCGATCGAGAGCGCGAAGATGATCGCGTAGAGGGTGAGCGACGCGAGCAGGAATCGGATCGTGAGCTGCACCGGGTAGGCGTGCAGCCCTTCCGGCAACGAGACCGAGAGGCTGGCGACGACGGCGCCCGCGAACAAGGCGAGCGCCGGCACCGTCACGATCGCCGCGCCCGCCGCGAAGCGGAGCGCGACGAACCGGGGTCGGGAGACGGGCAGCGAGAGCGCGTAAACGTGCCGGCCCGCGTGATCCGGCGACCACGCCAGGAACCCCGCCGCCACGCCGATCAGCAGGGCCAGATAGGGCAGCAGGGCGGCGATCCGCTCCGACCCCTCAAGCCAGTAGGCGACCTGGTCCGATCCCGCGCTCGGGAGGTCGCCGCCCCAGAAGACCGACAGGAGCGGCGCCGCGAACGCCAGGACGCCGAGGATCACTACGGCGAGCCGCGACGCGAGCCACTGGGCCCACAGGATCTGTCTGAACATCGGCATCGTCCTCCCCCTCACGCCGCCGGGCCGCGCGCCGCGCGCAGCAGCTCGACGAATCCGTCTTCGAGGTCCAGGTCCTCGATCGCCCGCACCTCCGCCCCCGCCCCGTGGAACCACTGCGCCATCGCCGGCTCCCAGCCGCGCACCACCCACGCCTCGCCGCCCGCCTCGGCGCCACGCGAGACCACCTCGAACGGCGTCGCGCCCGCCGCTGCGGGGACGCGCGTCAGCCGGATCCGCTTGATGCCGTTCTTGAAGGCCTCCATCGGCAGCTCGGCCACGAGGCGCCCGCGGTCCAGGAGGCCCACCCAATCGCAGACCCGCTCCAGCTCGTGCACCAGGTGGCTCGAGATGAAGACCGTCGCGGCGCCGCGGGAGCAGAAGTCGAGCAGCGCGGAGAGGACGTCGCGGCGCACGACCGGATCGAGCCCGTCCGTCGGCTCGTCGAGTACGAGGAGCCGGGGCCGCTGCGCCAGCACCAGCAGCATGTGCAGCTTCCCCATCTCCCCCTTGGAGAGGCGCGCCAACTTCCGCTCGCGCGGCACCTCGAACGTGCCGAGCATCTGGTCCGCGTAGGCACGGTCGAACGCCGGATAGAACGCGGCGTGATAGCGAATCGCCTCGTTGACGGAGAGATACGGATAGAGGTGCGGCCGCTCGGGCACGTACCCCGTCTCGGCGAGGATCGCCGGGAGGTCCTGCGGCACCCGGCGCCCGAGCACCGAGATCGTCCCGCTCTGCGGCCGCAATTGGCCGAGGATCAGCTGGATCGTCGTCGTCTTCCCCGCGCCGTTCGGGCCGAGGAAGCCGTAGATCGCGCCCTCGCGCACGGTGACGGCGAGATCGCGCAGCTCGAAGTCCTTGCCGGCGCGATACCGCAGACCTCGCGTCTCGATCGCGTTGCTCATCGGGAGCCGCCCTTGGTCTCGCGGGTCCACGCCTGCTCGAGATCCTCGGGCGTGAGCCCCAGCCCCGACGCCTCGACCAGGAGCCGCCGCACCAGCCGCCGCGCCTCCCGCTGCCGCTCGCTCGACCGCTTCGGCTCCGCCAGCTCGCGCACGAACGTGCCGGCACCCTGTCGGCTCTCCACGATCCCGTCCCTCTCCAGTTCGCGGTAGGCCTGCACGACGGTCGCGGGGTTCACCCGGACCTCCGCCGCCAACTGCCGCACCGAAGGCAGCGAGGCGCCCGGAGCCAACTCGCCCGTCGCCACCGCCACCCGCAGACGGCCTGCGATCTGCGCGTAGAGCGGGACGGGGCTGCGTGGGTCGATCTGTCGGAACATCCTGCCGCCGTTGGCGAATGAGTGTATTACTGTACCAGTACAGTAGTACACACCCCGGAGGTCTGTCAAGAGGGGCACGAGAAAGGGGCCCCGTCCGGCTTCGGCGGGGCCCCTGTCACCCATCACCCATCACTCATCACGCATCACTCATGACCCATGACGCACGTCCTATAGCCCGGTTGGATGGTCGAGGAACGACCACGGGAGCTGGAAACGCGCGGCGAGATGCGCGGCGAGCGCCTGGACCCCGAGCGTCTCGGTGGCATAATGGCCCGCGAGCACCACGTTCACGCCGTATTCCTCGGCGTCGAAGTAGGTCCAGTGGTGCGCTTCGCCGGTGATGAACGTGTCGAGTCCTGCGTCCCGCGCCTGCCGGACGAAGCCCCCCGCCGCACCGGTGATGATCCCGATCCGCCGGCATCGCTCCGGGCCGCCGGGGAGGACCTTCGCGCTCACGCCGAGGGCGCCCTCGATCCGCTCGCGCAGCGCGTCGCGCGGGAGATCGAGCTCCCCCCACGCGCCGAGGGGTGCGCCGAGATGCTCCCCGAACCACCCGCGCACGTCCATCCCGAGCTTCCGCGCCAGCAGCGCATTGTTCCCCACGTCGGGGTGACGGTCGAGAGGGAGGTGCGCCGAGTAGAGCGCGACGCCGTGGCGCAGCAGGGCCGCTACGCGGCGATAGGCGCGGCCCGTGAGCGGCTCGAGGCCCGACCAGAAGAGTCCGTGGTGAACCAGCAGGAGGTCGGCCCCCTGCGCAGCAGCCGCTTCGATCGTCGCCTGGCAGGCGTCCACCGCGGCGGCGATGCGGCGCACCTCGCCCGCGTTCTCCACCTGCAGACCGTTCAGCGCGTTCCGATCGTCGGCCACCTCCCGCACCCGGAGGTAGTCGTCGAGATAGCGCACCACTTCGTCGAGGCGCATCGCTACCGCCGCGCCACGGGGACGCTGTCGGGGACGAACTCCACGCTCGGCACCCGGAGCGTGCCGGCGACGATCAGGTCGCTCGCCACGGCGTTCTGGAGACGGTCGGCGCCGATTGCCAGGATGCCGTGGGACTCCCGCGCCGCCTGGAACACCCCGAACGCCAAGGCCGACGTCGCCCGCATGACGCAGCTGGTTGGCGCCAGTGGCGCGACAGAGATAAGACAGAGCCGCGACGCTATGTTGATATGTTCGCTCGTGATTGCAGTCTTCCAAGCACCGATGCGACAGCAGCTTATCAGATAGAATCCACGTGCGTGTGGGCTGGCCGTGAACCCGATCTTGATGACATGTGCGAAGCTACTGCGCCGCGGCTGCCCTCGGCGGTACGGCCACGCGCGCCAGGGAGGCGCTCGGCCGAGGGAGCGTCGGCTGGACGACCGGTCGCTGCGGCATCGTCCGCGCGGACTCCTCGGCGTCCCCCATCTTCACCGTCCCGTTGAGCATCGCGCCTTCCGCCACGGCGATGCGCTGGGTGGTCACGTCCCCCTGCACCATCGCGCCCGACTGGACCTCGACGCGCTGGCGGGCGCGGACGGCGCCGTGCACCAGGCCGCCGATCACGGCTTCGCCGGTGTCGACGTCGCCATCGATCTGGCCGCCCTTCGCGACCAGCACCTGCAGCCCGGCGGTCACGTGTCCGTTGACGACCCCCTCGATCTTCACCACGCCGGCCGTCTCGACGTCTCCGTGGACCGTCATCCCCGGGCCGATGATCGAGAGTCCGGCCACCGCGGCCTGCCCTGCCTTGCCCGGTGCCTGGGCCGGTGTCTTCTTGCCGCTTCCACCGAAGAGCGCCATGTCTACCGTCCTTCCCGCACCAGCGTGAGGGGGTCGATCGACTTCCCTCCGCGGCGAATCTCGAAATGCAGATGCGGCGCCGTCGAGTGGCCGGTGTTGCCCGAGAGCGCGATCACCTGCCCGGCCCGAATAGCGTCGTTCCTCGCCACCAGCAGTCGCGACAGGTGGCCGTACATCGATTGATACCCGTCAGGGTGCTGGATGAGCACGTACTTCCCGTAGGCCGAGTCCTGTCCGGCCTCGCGCACCAGCCCGCCCCCCGCCGCCAGCACATCGGAACCTATCGGGACCGCGAGGTCCACGCCGGGATGCGTCTCCTGCGGCGAATTCGCCCCGACCATCCCGCGCGTCCGGTAACTGGGAACCGCGAGCGGCCAGCGGTGCGGCACGGAGGGCCCCGCCTCGGCCGTCGCCGCGCTGTCACCCCGATCCTGTGGCGCGCGGGCGAGGAGGGGCGGCGCGACGTAGAGGCGCTCCTCCCCGCCGGAAGTCGCGGCGCTTGCCGCCGCCGGCGGCGCGCCGATCTGCGCGCCGAGCATCCCCCGCAACTGCGCGTAGCGCGCCTCGGCGTCGTCGAGCGCGGCGGCGAGCTCCGCGACACGGCGATTCTCCCGCGTCAGCCGGCTCACCTGCGCGGCGAGGAGCGGCTCGCGCGCGGCCGCCGTCACGATGGGACCGTACGCCGCCACGAGGACGACCACCCCCACGAGGATCACCGCCACCGTGACCGCGGCCGCACGCATCAGCCACCGTGCGACATGCAACTCCCGCGACTGCAGCGAGCCGTCGCGGTGTACCATGACCGTGTAGCCGGGGCCGCGCACTAGCCGTCCCAGCGTCGCCCGAGGATCAACTCGAGGAGCCGCGCGAGATCGTCGGAGGAATAGAAGCGCAGCGAGACGTGGCCCTTGCCCTTCCCCGTCAGCACGACCTTGGCGTCGGTGCCCAGGCGCTTCCGCAGCGCGTCTTCGATGCGACGCGACTCCGGTGGGGCCGCGCGCTTCCCGCCGCGCCCCTTCCGCGCCCCGGACGCCGACGGCCGCTGCGGCGTGCGCGTCTGACGTTCCAGCTCGCGCACCGACCAGTCCTTCGCCACGGCCTCGCGCGCCAGGCGCACCACGTCCCGCTCGCCGGTCAGGCTGAGCAGCGCGCGCGCGTGCCCCGCCGACAGGGCGCCCGCATCGAGGAGGGCCTGCACGGGCTTCGGCAGCTTGAGGAGCCGGATTGCGTTCGCCACCGTCGAGCGGTCGCGGCCGACGCGCTCGGCGATGTCGCCGTGCGAGAGGCCGAACTGCGTCGCCAGGCGCTCGTACCCCTCCGCCTCGTCGATCGGCGAAAGAGAAGCGCGCTGGAGATTCTCGACGAGGGCGAGGGTGAGGAGCGTCCGGTCGTCCACGTCGCGGACCACCGCCGGGATGCGCTTCCACCCGAGCGCCTTCGCGGCCCGCCAGCGCCGTTCGCCGGCCACCAGCTGATAGGCCCCATCCATCTCCCGGACCACGACCGGCTGAAGGAGCCCGGTGGAGGCGAGGGAGCGCTTCAGGTCCTCGAGCGCCGCGGGGTCGAAGGCGCGTCGCGGCTGGAAGGGGTTGGGGACGATCCCGGCGAGAGGGATCTCGCGCAGGTCACCGTCGCGCGCCGCCTCCTGGACCGACGGGACGCCCAGCAGCGCCTCGAGGCCCCGGCCGAGGCGGCGCTTGCCCATGGACTCGGTGCTCATCGAGCGCCACTCGGGATGGGAGCGGACGGGAAGTCCCTGAGCCAAGCCCTGGACGACGAGCGCTTGATAAGCTCTTCTGCCACATTGAGATAGCTCTGCGCGCCGATGGAGCCGATGTCGTACAGGAGGATGGGCTTCCCGAAGCTCGGCGCCTCGGCGAGGCGGACGTTCCGGGGCACGACGGTCTTGAACATCCGGGGACCGAAGTACTCCTTCGCCTCCTCCGCGACCTGCCGCGAGAGGTTGAGGCGCGCGTCGAACATCGTGAGGAGCACGCCGTCGATGGCGAGCCGCGGATTGAAGCTCCGCTGCACCACGCGCACGGTGTTGAGGAGCTGGGAGAGTCCCTCGAGGGCGTAGTACTCGCACTGGATGGGGACGATCACCCCGTCGGCCGCGGTGAGCATGTTGAGGGTGAGGAGGCCGAGCGACGGGGGACAGTCGATCAGGATGAAGTCGTAGTCGCCGCGCACCGCTTCCAGGGCGCGGCGCATCACCGACTCGCGATGGGAGCGGGAGACGAGCTCGAGCTCCGCGCCCACGAGGTCGCGCGAGGCGGGGGCCACGTCGAGCCGCGGGAAGTGCACGCCGCGGCGGATCACGTCGGCGAGGGGGCGGTTGTCGAGGAGCACCTCGTAGACCGTGAGCTGCAGCCCCTCGCGCTCGAGCCCCACGCCGCTCGTGGCGTTGGCCTGCGGGTCGGCATCCAGGAGGAGCGTGCGCTTCTCGGCCGCGGCGAGGGACGCGGCGAGGTTGACCGCCGTCGTCGTCTTGCCGACGCCGCCCTTCTGATTCGCGATTGCGATGACCCTGGCCATAGGGAGCGGGAATCTACCCGCCGTGAGGGGGCACTACAAGAAGTGTTGCACGTGCAACAGGATGCGCGGGGCAGGGGAGACCGGGGAAGGGGCCGGGGGTGTTGCACGTGCAACACCCCCGGAGGCACAGGCGGGCGGGTCGGCCGGCGCGGCGCCGATGGGCTAGGCGGTCAGCTCTCGCGCGCCCAGCGGATCATCTCCTTGAGCCCCGGCCGCTTCCCGTACATCAGGATCCCCACACGGTAGATCCGCGACGCGAGCCAGACCACCACGAAGGTCGACAGCACCAGCACGGCGATGGAGATGGCCATCTCCCCGGGCGGCACCTCCGACGCGGTGGCGCGGATCGGCATGATGATCGGCGAGAAGAAGGGGATGATCCCCATCGCCACCGCCAGCTTCCCGCCGGGGTCGTTGAGGATCATCGGGAACATGATGATCGCGACGACGAGGAGCATCGTGACGGGCATCTGCGCCTGCTGCGCCTCGGACTCGGTGTTCACCGACGCCCCGACCACGGCGAAGAGGGCGGAGTAGATGATGTACCCGAACAGGAAGTACGTCAGGATGATCCCCACCATCCCGATGCCGATGACCGGGAACTGGACCTGCGCCGCCTGTTGGGGGGAGATGTGCAGGACGCCGAAGAGCACCTGGCCGTACGAGACGAGGGCGAAGGCGGAGATCCCCCAGATCGCCATCTGGAAGAGGCCGACGCTCCCCACGCCGATCACCTTGCCGAGCATCAACTCGAAGGGCCGGAGGCTCGACACCAGCACCTCGATGATGCGGGTCTGCTTCTCGTCGATGACGCTCCGCATCACGTTGACGCTGTAGAGGAAGATCGCCATGTAGAGGATGAACCCCACGATGTAGGCGAGGAAGAACGTCGCCTCCCCCGTCTCGCCGGTGGCGCCCTGGCGCGTGATGCGCTTCTTGTCGAGATGGATGCGCTGCTGCGCCTCCTGCACCAGCCCGGCGTCGATCCCGCGACGCGTCAGGCGCTCGGTCGTGACGGCCTGTCGCAGGGTGCCCTCGAGCACCGCCATGTTGGTGATGGACGCGACGTTACGGCCACGATACTCGAACTGCCCCGACTCGATCGTCGCCGGGGAGACGGTCACGTAGCCGTCGAGCTGCTTGGCCTGGACGAGGCGCGTCAGCGAGTCGACGGTCGCCTTCGCATTCGCATCGCTCGTCGTGACCACCGTCGCCTGGAAGCGGTTCCCCGTGGTGAGCTGCGTCGCGAGGTGCCTCGCGAAACTCCCCGCGCCCTCATCCACCACCGTGATGCTCGATCCGCTGCCGCGCGCCGCCAGCACCGCCGGCAGCACCGTGATGCCGATCAGGAAGACCGGCCCGAGGACCGTGGAGATGATGAACCACTTGGTGCGCACGCGCTCGACGAACTCGCGCCGCACCACCGCCGCGACCTTACGGACGTCCACGGACCACCTCCTGTGCCGGCTCCGCGTGCTGGGCGCCCGCCTTGTCGAGGAAGATGCGGTGCAGCGAGGGCTCGATGTGCTCGAAGCGCTTGAGCCGCGCACCCGACTGCACCAGGCGCTCAAGGAGCTGCTGCGGATCGGCGCCCTCGGCCATCGCCAGCTCGGCGTACGGGCCGTAGTCGTCGGCCTTCGCCACCAGGCTCCGGTCGCCGAGGATCGCCACCGCCTTGTCGTCCCCGTCCTCGAACGCCACGGCGACGTGGACCCCGCCGTGCTCGCGCTTCACGTCGGCGAGGAGCCCGTCGAGCACCTTCCGCCCGCCGGCGATGATGCACACGTGATCACAAATCTTCTCTGCCACGTCCATCTGGTGGGTGGAGAAGATGATCGTCGTCCCGCCCCGCGAGAGCTCGACGATGATGTCCTTGAGCTCCTGCTGGTTGATCGGGTCGAGCCCGGAGAAGGGCTCGTCGAGGATGAGGAGCTCCGGAGAGTGCAACATGGTGGAGATGAACTGCACCTTCTGCTGCATCCCCTTCGAGAGTTCCTCGATCTTCCGCATGCGCCACGCGCCGAGGTCGAGGCGGTCGAGCCAGAGGTCGGCCTTGTGCGCCGCGGCCGCGCGCGGGACGCCCTTCACCTCCGCCAGGAAGACGAGCACGTCGCGCACCTTCATCTTCTTGTAGAGGCCGCGCTCCTCGGGGAGGAAGCCGATGCGGGCGCTGTGGTGCCGTCCACCCCGCGCGTCGCCGAAGAGGCGCACGGTGCCCTCGTCCGGGAGGAGGATGTTCATCACCATCCGGATCGTGGTGGTCTTGCCGGCGCCGTTCGGCCCGAGGAGGCCGTAGACCGCGCCGCGGGGCACCGCGAGCGAGAGGTCCTCGACCGCCACGTGTCCCGAGAAGCGCTTGGTGATCCGCTCGATGTCGACGACGGTTTCGTTGATCATGACCGGGGGGCTGGAGTCGGGCACCCTACGCGCATCGCCACCGTTCCGTTTCGCGGCGCAGGCCACGAGGAACGGCAGGGCAGGGAAGGAAGCGGACGGCGCCGCGCGGGCGACATCCACGAATGGTGCGGGGGAGGACCGCCCCAGGCAAGCGGCGGACGGGCGCTACTCGGTGGAGACGCGCTCCCCGTCGGCACGGAGGGCGGCGTGCAGCGTGTGCCAGGCGAGGTTGGCGCACTTGACGCGCGCGGGGAAGCCGCGCACGCCTGCGAACGCGGCGAGCTTGCCGAGCGCGCGGGGATCGGCGGGGGCCGCCGGATCCACCACCATGGAGTGGAACGCGGCGAAGAGGCGCTCCGCCTCCTCGACGGGCTTCCCGACGACGGCGCTGGTCATGAGCGACGCCGAGGCCGTGGAGATGGCGCAGCCGGCGCCCTCGAAGCCGATGTCGCGGATCACGCCGCCCTCCACGTCCACGAACACCGTGATGCGGTCGCCGCAGAGGGGATTGTCGCCGGCGGCCTCGTGGGTGTGGTGCGCCGGGCGCCCGCGGTGCCGGGGGTTCCGGTTGTGGTCCACGATGACCTGCTGGTACAGCTCGCGCAGCTCGGGCATCAGCCGAGGACCTCCCGCACCCGGGCCACCGCGCTCGCCAGCGCGTCCACCTCGGCGTGGGTGTTGTAGAAGGCGAACGACGCGCGCGCCGTCGCCGGGATCCCGAAGAACTCCATCACCGGCTGTGCGCAGTGGTGGCCGGTGCGCACCGCCACCCCGTCCTGGTCCACGATCGTCCCGACGTCGTGCGCGTGCGCGCCCTCGAGCACGAAGGAGACGACCCCGACCTTCTCCGCCGCCGTCCCGATGATCCGCAGCCCCGGCACCGCCGTGAGCGCCTGGGTGGCGTGCGCCAGCAGCTCGGCCTCGTGCGCGACCACCGCCTCCCAGTCGAGTGCCCCGACGTACTCCAGCGCCGCGGCCATCCCGACCGCGCCGGCGATGTTGGGCGTCCCCGCCTCGAAGCGCGCAGGCGGCGGCGCGTACGTCGTGCCCGCGAAGCTCACCGAGCGGATCATGTCCCCGCCGCCCTGGTACGGCGGCATCGCCTCCAGGTGCTCGAGCGTCCCGTACAGGAACCCGATGCCCGTGGGGCCGAATACCTTGTGCCCCGACGCCGCGTAGAAGTCGCAGCCGAGGTCCCGCACATCCACCCGGAGATGGGGGAGCGCCTGGGCGCCGTCCACCAGCACCGGGATCCCCTTCGCGTGGGCCCGCGCCACGATCTCCTTCACCGGATTGATCGTGCCGAGCGCGTTCGAGACGTGCCCCACGGCCACCATGCGCGTGCGCGGCCCCAGGAGGGCGTCGAGGCCGTCCAGCACCAGTTCGCCCCGCTCGTTCATGGGGATGACCCGCAGCCGGGCGCCCTTCTCCCCACAGATCAGCTGCCACGGCACGATGTTCGAGTGGTGCTCCATCGCCGAGACGAGCACCTCGTCGCCCGCCGCGAGCCGCGGCTTGCAGAAGCTCTGCGCGACGAGGTTCACGCCCTCCGTCGTGCCGCGCACGAAGACGATCTCGCGGTCGTCGCCGGCGTTCACGAACCGCGCCGTGCGGATCCGCGCCCCCTCGTAGAGCCGCGTGGCGCGCTCGCAGAGGTCGTACACGCCGCGGTGGATGTTGGCGTTGTCTTCCGAGTAGAAGCGGCTGATCGCGTCGATCACCTGGCGCGGCTTCTGCGTCGTGGCCGCGTTGTCGAGGTACACCAGCGGCCGGCCGTCGGCCACCCGCTGCTGGAGCAGGGGGAAGTCGGCCCGCACGCGCTCTACGTCGAACCGCGCGCGCGCCGGGGCGCCCAGCGGGGCCCGCGCCGTGGTGGTCACCCGGCCGACCCGCCGCCGAGCAGCCGCGCGCGCACGAGGCCGTCGAGTTGCGCGCGCAGCTCGGGGATCGCCATCCGCCCGAGGATCTCCGCGCCGAAGCCGTACGTCACCAGCGCGCGCGCCTCCGCCGCGCCCAGGCCGCGGCTCTTGAGGTAGAAGAGCGCCTTCTCGTCGATCGGCCCCAGCGTGGCGCCGTGGGTGCACTTCACGTCGTCCGCGTAGATCTCCAGCTGCGGCTGGCTGTCGGCGCGCGCCTCTTCCGAGAGGAGGAGGTTGTTGTTGGTCTGCTTCGAGTCGGTTCGCTGCGCCCCGGGCCGCACGATGATCCGGCCGTTGAACACGCCGCGCGAACGGCCGTCGAGCACGCCGTTGAAGTACTCGTGGCTCTCCGCGTGCGGCTGCGCGTGGTCGATCACCGTATGGTGGTCGAAATGCTGCGCGCCGTCCCCGAGGTAGAGACCGTTGAGCAGACAGCTCGAGCCCGCGCCGTCGAGCACCGCCGTCAGGTCGTGGCGCGCGAGCGCCGCTCCGAACGCCACCGGGTGGACGTGGACGACGCTGTCCCGGCCCTGGCGCGAGTGCGTCGTCGCGACGTGGAAGGCCCCGAGACTCTCCCGCTGGATGCGGTAGACCTCGGCGCGGGCGCCCTCGCCCGCCACCACCTCCGTCACCGCGTTGGTGAGGTACCGGGCGCCCTCGGCCCCCGCGTAGCTCTCGACCACCGCCACCTGCGCGAGCCGCTCCGCCACGATCAGCGTGCGGGCGTGCGCCACCACGGGCTCCGGCTCCGCCGTCGCCACGAAGAGGATCTGCAGCGGCTCCGGAACCACGGTACCCGCGGCGACGTGCACGTACGCACCATCGGCGAGGAACGCGGTGTTGAGGGCCGCGAAGGCGCTCGCGGCGTCCGCCCCCGAGGTGCCGAGGTGCGCGCGCACCCGTTCCGGGTCCCGCGCCAGCGCCTCGGCGAGGCTCATCGCCGTGACCCCTGCGGGGAGGCCCGCCGTCGCCGACAGCCGCGGCGCGAAGCGGCCGTTCACGAACACCAGCCGGTGCCGGCCGGCACCCGGCAGGAGGAACGCTTCGAGGTCCCGCTCCGCCGGGGACGTCCCGCCGCCGTGGGGCAGGGCGAAGGGCGTCGCGACGATCGGCGCGACGCTCGTGAAGCGCCACTCCTCGAGGTGCGTCGTGGGGAATCCCAGCTCCCCGAAGCGCGCGATGCCGCGTGCGCGGAGGGCCGCGAGCCACGCCGGCGCCGCCCCGGCGCCGTTGCCGAGGAACGCCCGGTGCGCCGCGAGGTAGTGCTCGGCCGCCGCCGCGGGGGCCGTCATCGCCGCCGCGCCCACGTCAGACCGCCGCCGCTTCCGGCCGGAGCCAGTCGTAGCCCCGCGCCTCCAGCTCGTGCGCCAGTTCCTTGCCCCCCGACTTCACGATCCGCCCGTCCGCCAGCACGTGGACGAAGTCGGGCGTGATGTAGTTGAGGAGGCGCTGGTAGTGCGTCACGATCAGCGTCGCGTTGTCCGGCCGGCGCAGCCGGTTCACCGCGTTCGCCACCGTCTTCAGGGCGTCGATGTCGAGGCCGGAGTCGGTCTCGTCGAGGATCGCCAGCCGAGGCTCCAGCACCGCCATCTGGAGGATCTCATTGCGCTTCTTCTCCCCGCCCGAGAAGCCGTCGTTCACCGGGCGGTTCATCATCTCGTCGCCCAGCTCCACGGCCTTCGCCTTCTCCTCGAGGACGCCGATGAAGTCGATCGGGTCCAGCTCCTCGAGGCCGCGATGCTTCCGGATGGCGTTCAGCGCCGACCGCAGGAAGTAGGCGTTCGTGATGCCCTTGATCTCGACCGGGTACTGGAAGGCGAGGAACACCCCCTCGCGCGCCCGCTCCTCCGGAGCAAGGCCCAGCAGGTCCTTGCCCTCGTACGTGACGGTGCCGCCGGTCACGGTGTACGCGGGGTGCCCCGCCAGCACCTGGGCCAGCGTGCTCTTCCCCGAGCCGTTCGGCCCCATGATCGCGTGCACCTCGCCCGCGCGGATCGTGAGATCCACCCCGTGAAGGATCTCCGTCCCCTGGACCGACGCCCGCAAACCCCTGATCTCCAGCATGTCCGGTGCCCGCTCCCAGTATGGTTAGCCGACGCTGCCTTCGAGGCTGATGCCGAGGAGGTTCTGCGCCTCGACGGCGAACTCCATCGGCAGCTCGCGGAAGACTTCCTTGCAGAACCCGTTCACGATCATCGACACCGCGTCCTCCGCCGAGAGGCCGCGCTGCTTGCAGTAGAAGATCTGGTCCTCGCCGATCTTCGACGTGGACGCCTCGTGCTCCATCGTCGCGGTGCTGTTGCGCACGTCGATGTACGGGAAGGTGTGCGCCCCGCACTGGTCGCCGATGAGCATCGAATCGCACTGCGAGTAGTTCCGCGCGCCCGTCGCGCCCTTCAGGATCTTCACCTGTCCGCGGTAGGTGTTCTGCCCGCGGCCCGCGGAGATCCCCTTCGAGACGATCGTGCTCTTCGTGTTCTTCCCGATGTGGATCATCTTGGTGCCGGTGTCCGCCTGCTGCCGGCCCGCCGTCACCGCGACCGAGTAGAACTCGCCGATCGAGTCGTCCCCCTGCAGGATGCAGCCGGGGTACTTCCATGTGATCGCCGAGCCGGTCTCCACCTGCGTCCACGAGATCTTCGAGGCGCGGCCCGCGCAGATGCCGCGCTTGGTCACGAAGTTGTAGATGCCGCCCTTCCCCTCGGCGTCCCCCGGATACCAGTTCTGCACCGTCGAGTACTTGATCTCCGCGTGGTCGAGCGCCACCAGCTCGACGACCGCCGCGTGGAGCTGGTTCTCGTCGCGCATCGGCGCCGAGCACCCCTCGAGGTAGCTGACGTAGCTCCCCTCCTCGGCCACGATGAGCGTCCGCTCGAACTGCCCCGTCGACGAGGCGTTGATGCGGAAGTAGGTCGAGAGCTCCATCGGGCAGCGCACACCCTTCGGGATATACGCGAAGGAGCCGTCGCTGAACACCGCGGCGTTCAGGGCCGCGAAGAAGTTGTCCGACGAGGGGACAACGGTGCCGAGGTACTTCTCGATCAGGTCCGGATGCTCGCGCACCGCGTCGGAGAAGGAGCAGAAGATGATCCCCTCCTTCGCCAGCGTCTCCTTGAAGGTGGTGCCGACCGAGACGCTGTCGAAGACCGCGTCCACCGCGACCCCCGTCAGGCGCTTCTGCTCGCCCAGCGGGATGCCGAGCTTCTCGAACGTCTCGAGGAGCTTCGGGTCCACCTGGTCGAGGCTGTCCCACTTCTTCTGCTGCTTCGGCGAGGAATAGTAGCGGATCGCCTGGTAGTCGATGCCGACGTACGTGACGTTCGCCCAGCGCGGCTCCTTCATCGTGAGCCAGTGCCGGTACGCCTTGAGCCGCCACTCGAGCAGGAACGCCGGCTCCCCCTTCTTCGCCGAGATGAGGCGGATGACGTCCTCGTTCAGCCCCGGCGGGACGGTGTCCGAGTCGATGTCGGTGACGAAGCCGTACTTGTAGGGCTGCAGGACCTGGGATTCGATCGACGTCATGCCTGCGCTCCCGACGGCCGCGCGGGCGCGTCCGGCACACCCTCCGCGACGGTGATCTCGTAGGTGCAGGCGTTCGAGCCCGCGGTGATGTGGTCGCGCCGCTCCACGCCGGCGGCCAGGACGTCGGTCAGGAACCGCGCCTCCGCCGCGCAGATCTCCGGGTATCGCTGGGCCACCGCGCGGATGGCGCAGTTGTGCTCCGCCAGCGTGATCGCCCCGTTCTCCGTCTTCCACTCCGCCATGTAGCCTTCGTCCGAGAGGAGCCGCACCAGCCGCTGCAGCCGCATCTCGACCGGCAGGTCGGCCAGCTCCGTCTTCAGCTGCTCCCCCTGCGCCCGGAACCGCTCGGCGAAGATCGCGCTGATCTCCCCCCGGCCGGCCCGCACCTCGACGTGTGAGAGGAGTTCGGTGAGCGCGTCCTGGTAGCGGTTGGGGAAGAGCGCAGCCGCACGATCGGTGAGGCGGTAGGAGAAGGTCGGCGCCCCCAGGCCCCTCTGCTCGCGGCCGTAGGCCACCAGTCCGTCCAGCTCCAACTCCTTCAGGTGGCGGCGAATGGCGTTCGCCGACACGCCGAAAACAGCGCTAAGCTCTTTCGCGGTAATCGGTTGCGACTTCTTGATGGCCACGATGATCTGGCCCCGGAGGCCACGATGGCCGGCGACCTCTATTCCATTCATCTCCATAGGGGAAATCGTACCCGGCGCCGACCCCAATGTCAACTTCGTGAATGTTCTTGTTGTTTAATGCGGTTGGAGGGCTGCAGTGGCTGCGGGACCGAGGAGTGACTGGAGGTCGGCGAGTGTGCCGGCGACCCGGCGGTGTTCGAGGAAGTAGCCGCGGAGCGCGACGCGGAACGCGGCGTCTCCGACGGCGCGGCGCGCGGCTTCGACGGAGGCGAGAGGCAGCCGGGCGGTCTCCGCCTCGCGGACGAGGCGCTGCCGCGTCGAGTCCCCGTCGAGGGCGGCGTGGAGGAGCACGACGGACCAGGCCGGAAGGGCGTCCGCGAGCCAGTCCGCGCCGGGTCCGGCGAACCGCACCGCCGAGCCCCACCATGCACGCGCCACGGCGAGGCGCAGGGAATCGTCGGGCGCCGCGGGATCCGCGAAGAGGAAGCTCCCCGCCGCGCCGGGGTGCCGCACGTCGGCCAGGACGAGGTCCGCTTCCTCGTCGGCGAGCCGCCCGAAGGACGTCGAGAAGAAGGTCCACGCGTCGCTCACCACGTCGGCGATCGCCGCGGCGCGGGCGGGCGGGAGCGCCGAGTCGGAGGTGGCGCTCCAGACGCGGAGCGTCAGGAGGGAGCCCGACCGGAGGGCGACACGCCGCAGGCGGCCGACGACGAACGCCGGTTGAGGGGAGGGCTCGCCGGGCCCGATCCACGTGACGCGCCGCCGCCCGGAGGAGGCGAAGTCCGCCGCGAGTCGCCCGGCCGCGACCGCCGCGAATCCCTCGGGCAGGTCGAACCGGAGGGTGTAACGGGGCCGCGGTGCGTCGAGCGGCCGGTCGAGCGAGTCGGCCCACGGAGCGACCCGGGGGAACCAGTTGGCGACTCCCCGCACGCGCTCCCCGGATACCGCGATACCTCCGGCCACGCCCTCGAGGGCCGCCACGTGGTAGGCGATCGTCACCGCGCTCGCCCCCTGCGGGTCCACGGGCTGCGGCAGTCGGACCGTCGTCACCGCATCGGCGCTGCGCGTCGCGAGCGGCTGGCCGGTCGCGGTGCGGACGCCGTCGAGGTCGAAGGGCCAGCCCAGCGCCATCGCGAGCGAATCCCTGGGCCGCACGTCGTCGTTCACGACCTCGATGCGCACGGCGAACTCCACCCGGGGCACCGTGGGATCGAACCGCACCAGCGCTTCATAGGCGCGCGGCCTCCACGGGGAGCCCGCGAGGGCGCGGTTCGCGGCGGCCGCGAGTCGGGCGGCCTCCGCCGGCGGCGGCGGCGCGGGGACGGGGACGGGATGCGGCCGTGTGCCGTCGGACGACGCGCGGATCTCCAGGCCGTCGAAGACGCGCTGGTAGCCCGCGGCGATGGAGTCGCGGGGAAGGCCGCGGGGGTAGCGGAACTGCAGGATCACGAGGTCGTGGCCCCGGGCGATGAAGTACTCCTCGACGTCGAGCGCGAGGTGGTTCACCGCGCCGCCCATCACGACGTGGATGGCCGGGAGCCCGGCGACGGTGATGGAGTCCCTGGTGAGCACGTCGAAGGTGCGTCCGAGGGCGGGCTGCCAGGTCGTCCGGACGCGCTGGTCGGCGATCTCGCCGAGGGGCACGGGGCGGTCGAAGGAGATCAGGACCAGGGCGCCCCACAACTGCTCGCGGAGGGAGGCGTCGCGGGGGTGGAAGAGGACGGTGCTCGTCCCGCGCGTGCCGCCGGGCGAGAAGACCCAGTCAGGGAACGGGCGCGGGATGGCGACGCCGAACGCCTCGTCGCGATACACGGGCACGTCCAGCATCCCGGTGTCCTGCGGCGCGACGGCGGCAGCGATCAGGAAGAGTGCCGCGGCGATCACCCCACGATGCTACCGCGCCGCACCCCGGTGCGCCACGCCCGCGCGGACCGTGCGAGGGTCGCGACGGCGCGTTAGCTTGGGCGCGTGGCCCTGCTCGCGCTGCGCGACGTCACCAAGCGGTACCCCGGCGTCACCGCCCTCGACGCGGTGGATCTCGAGGTGGAGGCCGGGACGGTGCACGCCCTCGTCGGCGAGAATGGAGCGGGGAAGTCCACGCTCCTGAAGATCCTCGCGGGTGCCGAGCGCGCGGACGCGGGCACCATCGCGCTGGACGGGGCGGTCCTTCGCCTGACGAGCCCGCGCGACGGCCTGCGCTGCGGCATCACCGTCATCTATCAGGAATTCGCGCTCGTTCCCTCCCTCGGCGCCGACGCCAACATCTTCCTCGGGATGGAGCCGATGCGCCGCGGTTTGCTTGACGGGGAGGCGGCGCGGCGCGACGCGGCCCGGGCCCTCGGTGAGCTGGGCGCGACCTTCGACCCCTCCACGCCCGTCAGCCAGCTCTCCACGGCCGAGTGTCAGCTCGTCGAGCTGGCGCGCGCCCTGGTGCGCGACGCGCGGGTGATCGCTCTCGACGAGCCGACGGCGGCGCTCTCGACGCGGGAGACCGCGCACCTCTTCGTCCAGATCCGGCGGATGGCGGAGCGCGGGCTGGCCGTGATCTTCGTCTCGCACCGGCTGGAGGAGGTCCGCGCCGTCTCCTCCACGGTTACCGTGCTGCGCGACGGGCGGCGCGTATGGACGGGGCCCACCACGCAGGTGGACGAGCCGGCGCTGATCCGCCACATGGTGGGACGGGACGTCGAGTACGAGCGGCTCGCCGCGCAGGGGGGCCGGGGCGCCGGCGCGGGCGGCACCAGCGACGTCGTCGCGCTCGAGGTGCGGGGCCTGGCACGCCGGCCGCGGTTCGCGGACGTCTCCTTCACCGTCCGGCGCGGCGAGATCGTCGGGCTCGCGGGGCTGGTGGGGGCCGGCCGCACCGAGCTGGCGCGCTGCCTCGCGGGCGCCGACCGGTGGGACGCGGGCGAGGTGCTCCTTGGTGGGCGCCCCTTCCGGCCCCGCACCCCGGGGGACGCCATCGCGCGCGGTCTCGCCTACGTGCCCGAGGACCGGAAGACGCAGGGGCTGATCCTCGGCCTCCTCGTCCGGGAGAACGCCACGCTCCCCTCACTGCGCCGCTTCACGCGCTTCGGCACCTTGCGCCTCCGCGCGGAGCGCGACGCCGCGGCCGCGCAGATCGCGGCCGTGGAGCTGGCCCCAGGCACGCTCGAGCGGCCAGCGGGCACCCTCTCCGGCGGCAACCAGCAGAAGGTCGTGCTGGCGAAGTGGCTCCTCGCCGACGCCGACGTCCTGGTGGTGGACGAGCCGACGCGCGGCGTGGACGTGGGGGCGAAGATCGAGATCCACCGCCAGCTCCGCGTCCTCGCGGACCGCGGGAAGGCGGTGCTGGTGATCTCCTCGGAGCTCCCCGAGGTCCTGGCGCTCGCGGACCGCATCCTCGTCATGCGCGCGGGGCGGATCTCCGCGACGTTCGCGGCGGCGGAGGCGACGCCGGAACGCGTGCTCGCAGCGGCCCTGCCGGAAGGACACGCCGCGTGAGCGCGCCGGCCGCGGCGGCGCCCCCCGTCCGCCGGGGGCCTCCTCCCCTCGCCAAGTTCGGTGTGCCCCTCGCACTGGCCGCGATGCTCGTCGCCGGCACGGTGCTGATCCCCGGATTCGCCAGCGCGGCCAACCTCACGACCATCCTCCTCCACGCCTCGATCAACGCGATCATCGCGCTGGGGATGACGTTCGTGATCGTGACCGCGGGGATCGACCTGTCGGTCGGCTCGATCGTCGCGCTGGCCGGCGTGCTCGCCGCCAGGACGCTCACCAGCACCGCGCTCCTGGGCGCCGTCGGACCGGTGGGGGCCGCCCTCCTCGCCATCGCCGTCGGACTCGGCGTCGGCGCCGCGCTCGGGCTCCTGAACGGCGGCGCGGTGGCGTACCTGCGCGTCGCGCCGTTCATCGTCACCCTGGCGACGATGACGATCGCGCGGGGCACCGCGCGCCTGGTGACGGGCGGCGTGCCGGTCGGGTATCCCGATCCGGGGGACGCCGGCTACGCGGCGAAGGTCGCGGCCCTCGACGTGCTCCACGGGCTCGGCGGCGGCCGCCTCCCGGTGCCCGGCCTGCCCGGCGGATTCCCGGTGCCGGCGCTGGTGATGCTGCTGGTGATCGCGGTGGGCGCCTTCGTGCTGACCCGAACCCGCTTCGGCCGCTACGTCTACGCGGTGGGCGGCAACGAGGAAGCGTCGCGCCTCTCGGGCGTGCCGGTGCCGTTCGTGAAGCTCGCCGTGTACACGATCGCGGGCGCCTGCTCCGGACTCGCCGCCGTCCTCCTCGTCGGGCAGCTGCGCTCGGGAGGCCCCGACGCCGGCACCTTCTACGAGCTCAACGCCATCGCCGCGGCGGTGATCGGCGGGACGTCGCTCCTTGGCGGCACCGGCACCGCGTGGGGGACCCTGATCGGGGCGCTCCTCCTCGGCGTGCTCAACAACGCGCTCGATCTCCTCGGCGTGCAGGCGTTCTGGCAGGAGATCGCCAAGGGGGGCATCATCCTTCTCGCCGTGCTCTTCGACGTCTGGGTCACCCGCACGAGCGCGGCAGCCGCCACGAAGTCGTAGCCGAGAGGCAGATCCACATGACCATCCGTCGCGTCCTCGTCGTCGCCGGCCTGGGGCTCCTCGCCGCCGGCGCGCTCCCCGCCCAGGACCTCGCGATCCGCTCCTGGCTGGTGCGCGGCCCCATCCCCGCGGAGCCGGAGCTCGCCGGCCTGCTGCGCGACTACGCCGGAGGCGAGGACCGCCTCCTCCCCGACTCGGGCGACGTGGTGGCCGGGGGCACCTTCCTGCCGGCTGTCGCCGACTCGCTGGGGCGCATCAACCTCGTCGCGCTCCTGCGGACGGGGACCGATCACGCCACCGCCTACGCGCACGTCTACGTCTGGTCGCCGACCGAGCGCACGCTGCTGCTGGTGATGGACAGTGACGACGACCTCGTGGCGTACGTGAACGGCCAGCGCGTGTGGGTGGACTTCGTCGCGCGCGGCGTGGGCACGGGCCGCGACACCGCGACGGTGCGGTTCGCCGCAGGGTGGAACAGCGTGCTCCTCAAGCCGGTCAATCGCACCGGGGGCTTCGACGTGCTGGGCCGCCTCGCGGCCATCCCCGCCATCGGCTCCCTCGATGGTGTGCGGACGCAGGCGCGGCGCCCCGCCGAGGTGCGCCCCGGCACACACAACTACCCCTCGGCGACGGTCACGGTCTCGCCGCTGCGCCTCGAGGGCCCCCTGACCTGGACGGGTAACGAGCTCGACCTCGTCGCGAACGCCGAGGTCACGGCGTGGGGCCGCGACACCCTCCGTGGCGCCAGCGTGCGCTTCGTGCAAGGCAGCGCCGCCTGGACCGGCGACTCGGTCGCGCTGCTCCCTCCCGGCGTCCCGACGCCGGTGCGTCTCCGTCCGACGTTCGAGGAGCTGCGCCACGCCGCGCTCGGCGCCAGCCCCCTCCGCGCGACGATCAGCTGGGCGGGGATGAGCGCTCCCAAGCCGGCGGCGCCACGGCAGCCCCTCCCCGGCCAGCCCGCCGCCGCCCCGGTCGCGCCCGGCATCGAGAGCACCGTGAGCGTCGACGCCGGCCGCCTCCTCCAGCTCGCCGGCTCGCGCCTCGCGCTCGGATCGTGGATCGCGGACTCGAGCGGCGACCAACGCCATTTCCAGGTCCGGCTCGTCGTGCCCGTCTCCCTCACCGGCCAGCGGGTGGACCTCCTGGCGCCGGAGTTCGGCGCGCGGGCCATCTACCTCGTGGACGGCGGCGCGCGCGCGTGGCAGACGGGAGCGGTCGAGCTCTGCGCCCCCTGCCGCGCCGGCGACACCCTCCGCGTGGCGATCACGCTCGAGCCCGGGCGCGCCTGGTGGACGCTGCCGACGGCCCGCGTGCGGGACCCCGGGTTCATCGAGTACGCAGTGGGCTACGGCTACGCGCGCGCCCTCGCCGGCCGCGCGCCGGCCATCGCGCCCCCCGACGCCCGTGAATGGCTCACCGCGCTGGGCGCCCGGGACGGCAGCGACTACGTCGCGCTCCAGGCCCGGTACCAGGGCGCCTACGCCCCCCTCGCGGCGCTGATCCGGCAGGACACGCTCCACCTCGTCGGCAATTCCCACATCGACGCCGCGTGGCTCTGGCCGTGGAGCGAGACCGAGGAAGTCATCCGCAACACCTGGCGGACCTCCCTCAAGCTCGCGGCGATGTTCCCGGGGTACGTCTTCACCGGCAGCTCGGGCGCGTTCTACGACTATCTCGACCGCCGGATCCCCGCCCTCGCCGACTCGATCCGCCGCGCGGCGCAGGCGGGGCAATGGGCCACGGTCGGCGGGATGTGGGTGGAGCCGGACCTCAACTCCCCCTCGGGCGAGTCGCTCGTGCGCCAGGGGCTGTACGGGCAGCGGTACTTCCAGCAGCGCTTCGGCACCCGCTCGACGGTCTCGTGGATCCCCGACTCGTTCGGCTTCCCCTGGACGCTGCCGCAGATCTTCCGCCAGCTCGGGTTCGATGCCTTCGTCACGCAGAAGATCCGCTGGAACGACTCGACCGTGCTGCGCTACAACGCCTTCTTCTGGGAGGGCCGCGACGGCACGCGGATCTTCAGCTACAACCCCTACGGCTACACCCACGACCTCGACCCCGGCGACCTCGTGCACGAGCGGCTCGAGGACCGCCAGCGCACCGGCGGACACCAGCAGGTCGTGCTCTACGGCGTGGGGGACCACGGCGGCGGCCCGACGATCGAGATGCTGCAGCGGGCGGAGGACCTGCGGCGCGTGCCGACCTTCCCGGCGATGCGCTACGCCTTCCCCGACAGCGCGCTGGCGACCGTGCGCCACGCCCTCGGGGACAGCGCCTTCGCCGTCTGGCACGACGAGTTGTACCTGGAGTACCACCGCGGCACCTACACGACGCAGGCGCGGCAGAAGTGGGCCCTCGCGCGGAGCGAGGCGCTGCTCCGCACCACGGAGGCGCTCGCCGCCGTGGACACCGCGGCCTACCCGCGCCGGCCGCTCGAGGCGGCGTGGCGGCGGGTGCTCTTCAACCAGTTCCACGACGTCCTCCCCGGCTCGGGGATCCACCAGATCTACCTCGACGCCAACGCGCAGTACGACACCGCCTGGGCCGCGCTGGACACCCTGGCGGGGCGCGGCTTCGCGGACCTACGCGCGCGGATGGACACGCGCGGCGGCGCGCGCGGGAGCGTGCCGGTGGTGGTCTTCAACCCGCTCACGTGGCCGCGCACCGCGTTCGTGCGGGTGGCCCGCGGCGCGGGGGACACGGTGCTCCTCGCCGCGCGCGACATCCCGGCCCTCGGTGCGCGCGTCGTCCAGATGCCGCGCACCGGCGCGCCCCCGCTCCGGAGCGCGCTCCCCGCGCCGACGGCGGGACCCACCTGGATCGAGAACGCCTACCTCCGGGTCGAGGTGGACACGGCGACCGGGGCCATCACGCGCCTCTACGACAAGCGCACGCGCCGCGAGGTGCTCGCCGCCGGCGCGCGCGGCAACGTCCTCCAGGTCTTCGGGGACCTCCCGCGCACCTGGGATGCGTGGGACATCGGCTACACCGGCGAGCAGTGGGAAGTGACCGAGACGGCGCACGTCAGCCGGAGCGCCGACGCCGCCGAGGCGCGCCTTGGCCTCACCCGCCGGTGGGGCGCCTCGCAGCTCGCGCAGACGCTGGTACTGGGCCGCGAGAGCCCCTTCCTCGAGGTGCGCAACGAGGCCGACTGGCACGAGACCCACAAGCTCCTCAAGGTGGGCTTCACGCTGGGGGTGCGCGCCGACTCCGCCACCTTCGCGATCCCCTACGGCACCATCGGCCGGTCGGGGACCCCGCGCACGCAGGCGGAGCGCGCCAAGTACGAGGTGCCCGGCCAGCGGTGGGCCGACGTCTCCGACTCGGCCTTCGGCGTCAGCATCGTGACCGACAGCAAGTACGGCTGGGACTACCACGGCAACGTGCTGCGGCTCTCCCTGCTGCGCTCGCCGGTGTGGCCCGACTCGCTCGCCGACCGCGGCCATCACGCCTTCCGGTTCCTCGTCTACCCGCACGCCGGCGACTGGCGCGCGGCGGGGACGGTGCGCCGGGCGGCGGAGATCACGGCGCCGCTCGTGGCCGGGGTCGAGTCCGTGCATCCCGGCCCGCTGGGCCGCGCCGCCGGCTTCGCGTCGGTGGACGTGCCCGGGGTGGAGCTGTCCTGGGTGAAGCGCGCCGAGGACTCGGACGCGCTCGTTCTGCGCCTGGTGGAATGGGAGGGGCGCGCCGAGACGGCCACCGTGACGCTGCGCGCGCCGATCCGCTCCGCGCGCCGCGCCAACCTGCTGGAGGACGCGGGCGAGGCCATCCCCGCCAAGGGGCGGACCTTCCGCCTCACCCTCCGGCCCTACGAGATCGCGACCGTGCTCGTCGAGCCGGTCCGCTGACAGGAGCGTCCCCGTGCCGACCCGCACCCCCCTCGCCCCCCGCGCCGTGCGCTGCGCGGCCGCCGCGCTCCTCGCGGGAGCCGTCCTCGGCGGCTGCGCCAAGAAGGCCGCGACCACCCGCCCGCAGGTAGGCGTCACCCTGCTCACCGAGGCGCACGTCTTCTACCAGGACCTCAAGCGCGGGATGCAGCACGCTGCCGACAGCCTGGGCGTGGACCTGCACATCGTCGCCGGAGAATGGGACCTCGCGCGGCAGACGTCGCAGGTCGAGAACTTCATCACCCAGGGGATGGACGCGATCGTCATCGCGCCCGTGGACTCACGCGGTATCGTGAGCGCCATCGAGGAGGCCAACCGGGCGAAGATCCCCGTCTTCACCGCCGATATCGCCGCGGTGGGCGGCGACGTCACCGCGCACATCGCCTCCGACAACGCGCAGGGGGGTAGGCTGGTGGGCGAGTTCCTCGCGCACCGCCTGAACGGGCGGGGGAAGGTGGCGATCCTCGACCAGCCGACGGTGATGTCGGTCGTGGACCGGGTCCGCGGGTTCCGCGAGGCGCTGGCCCGCTACCCCGGCATCCAGATCGTGGCCGCGCCGGCGGTGGAGCGCGGGCTGCGGGAGGTCGCCAAGCAGAAGACCGACAATCTCCTGCAGTCACATCCCGACCTCACCGCCATCTTCGGCAGCAACGACGACTGCGCGCTCGGCGCCCTCGCCTCGATCCGCGCGGCGGGGAAGAGCGGGATCGTGATCGTGGGCTTCGACGCGACCCCGGAAGCGCAGGCCGCGATCCGCGAGGGCTCCCCCCTCCTCGCCGACGCGATCCAGTACCCGGAGGCGATCGGACGGAAGACCGTCGAGGCGATCGTGGCACGCCTCCACGGCCAGACGGTGCCCCGACAGATCCCGATCACCGTCGGCCTCGTGGACCGGGACTCCCTGGCGCGGGTCCCCGCGGCGGCGGCGCACTGACGCCGGAAGGGCCGGGTTGCCCACCGGCGGGCACCCTCTAGATTGCGATCATGACAGGGGTGCCCGCTCCGGCGGGCTGAGATCACACCCTCCGAACCTGACCCGGTTCGTACCGGCGTAGGGAGTCACATTCCAGTCCAGGACGCCTTCGCAGCGGACCCCCTGCCGCCGCGAGGGCGTTCGCCTTGCCAGGGAGCCGCCACCATGCCCACCACCGTCACGCAGATGCACTTCGCCCGGCGCGGCGAGACCACCGACGCCATGCGCACCGTCGCCGAGCGGGAGGGGATCTCCCCCGACCTGGTCCGCGCCGAGGTCGCCCGCGGCCGCCTGGTCATTCCGGCGAACGTGCGGCACCTGGCGGGGTGCCTGGCGCCGATGGGAATCGGGACGGTGGCGAGCGTGAAGATCAACGCCAACATCGGCAACTCCGCGGTGACGTCGGACATCGCGGGGGAACTGTGCAAGCTCGCCCTGGCGGTGCAGTATGGGGCCGACACGGTGATGGACCTCTCGACGGGCGGTGGGATCGACGAGATCCGTGAGGCCATCCTCGCGGCGAGCACCGTGCCGATCGGGACGGTGCCGATCTACCAGACGATCCTCGCCGTCGAGGAGCTCGCGGCGCTCACGCCGCAGATGCTCCTCGAGAACATCGAGCACCAGGCGCAGCAGGGCGTGGACTACGTCACCGTCCACTGCGGCGTGTTGCGCGCGCATGTGCCCCTCGCGATGAAGCGGGTCACGGGGATCGTGAGTCGAGGGGGCGCCCTGATAGCGGGGTGGATGACGGCGCGGGGGGAGGAGAACCCCCTCTATACGCACTACGACGAGCTCCTCGAGATCGCCGCCGCGTACGACGTCACCCTCTCCCTCGGCGACGGCCTGCGTCCCGGCTCGCTCGCCGACGCCTCCGACGCGGCGCAGTTCGCCGAGCTCAGGACGCTGGGCGAGCTGGTCGAGCGCGCGTGGCGCCGCGACGTGCAGGTCATGGTGGAAGGCCCGGGCCACATCCCGATGCACCAGATCGAGATGAACGTGCGGATGGAGCAGGAGATCTGCCGCGAGGCACCCTTCTACACCCTGGGGCCGCTCGTCACCGACATCGCGCCCGCGTACGACCACATCACCAGCGCCATCGGCGCGGCGATGATCGGCTGGTTCGGCGCCTCGATGCTCTGCTACGTCACGCCGAAGGAGCACCTCGGCCTGCCCGACGCCGAGGACGTGCGCCAGGGGGTGATCGCGTACAAGATCGCGGCCCACGCGGCCGACATCGCGCGCGGCCGCCCCGGCGCGCGGGACCGCGACGACGCCCTGAGCCGCGCCCGCTTCGCCTTCGACTGGGAGGCGCAGTTCGCGCTCTCCCTCGACCCCGAGCGCGCCCGGGAATACCACGACGCGACGCTCCCCGCCGAGTACTTCAAGTCGGCGGAGTTCTGCTCGATGTGCGGCCCCAAGTTCTGTTCGATGCACCTGACGCGGGACCTGCAGCGCGCCGCCGCGGACGCCGACTGAGCGCCCGCCGGACGTTGACGATCCGGTGACGGGCCCCGCCTAGCTTCGTCCCGCGGTCGCGCCGTACGGCCGCACGAGCGAAGCGCCGACGGCCCTTCCCGATGTCGCGGGGAGGGCCGTCTTCACTCCCGGAGTGCCGGAGCGCACTCTTTGCGGGAATGCTCCGCGGTCGCACTTGACAGTGCGGAAGGCCGCGAGCCAATGTTCGCGGACCCGAGCCGTATCGAGTCCGCCGTACCTGGAGGAGCCCCGATGCCGTACATCGTTTGCGAGCCCTGCATCAACGTGAAGGACAAGGCCTGTGTCGAGGTCTGCCCCGTCGATTGCTTCTATGAAGACGAGAAGATGTTGTACATCCACCCCGACGAGTGCATCGACTGCGGGGCGTGTGAGCCGGAGTGCCCGGTGAGCGCGATCTTCCCCGAGGAGGACGTGCCGCCGCAGTGGAAGGACTTCATCGCCCTGAACAAGGACATCTTCCAGGGCCCGAACCCGCCCGGCAAGCCGACGAAGAAGGAACACTAGGCGTCACGCGCGGTCCTGACGCAGCGAAGCCCCGGGGCGCTCCCCCGGGGCTTCGTCGTCTCGCGCCGGCGCGGGCCGCCGCTCAGCTGCCGCGGCCGCGCCCTTCCTTCCCCGCGACGTCCCGGAGTCCGTCCACCACCGTGCGCATGTCCTGCTGGATGCGGTCCAATTCGTGGGCGGCGCGCGCCCGGTCCATCTCGCCCGAGGCGACGCGCACGGCGATGCGGTTGAGCTGCCGCCCCTTCTCGAGGAGGTCGTCGAGGAGCGCGCGCAGCGCGAAGTAGCGGCGCCGCTCGTCGAACGACTCCTTCAGCCGCCGGAGGATATCCTCGTGCGCGAGCGCGCGCGCCTGGCTGAGCACGTCCTCCGCGGAGGCGCTGACGATCTCCTGTTTGTCCCACACCTCGGTGCCGCCGCGCTCGGAGAACCACAGCCGGCCGCGCCACCAGGTCTCCTTGTCGAGGCGCAGGCGGATCATCACGCGCCACTGGAACCCCTCGGCGTTGAAATAGCCGATGAAGCCCTGGCGGTCGAAGTCGGCGGCCCCGTCGGGCACGCCCTCGGGGGGCTGGCCCGTCGCACCGGAGCGGCGCATGCCGTCGGGGGTGTTGCGGTTCACGCGACCGCGTCGCGCACGTGCTCGAGGAACTCGGCCATCACGCGGCTCACCGCGGTCGGCGCCTCGAGGGGTGCCAGATGACCCGCCCCGGAGATGACGGTCATCGCCGCCGACGGGAGGCCGCGCGTCAGCGCCTTCGCTGCCTCCGGCGGCGTGAGCTCGTCCTCCTGCCCGACCACCACCAGCGCCGGCACGTCGATGGACGCGAGCAACGGCGTCGCGTCGGCGCGGTCCCGCATCGCCTGCAGCGCGCCCATCATCCCCGCGACGGGGGTGCGTGCCATCATCTCCCGCACCTGCTCGACGACGACCGGCTGGGTCTGCTGGGTGGACCGGCCGAGGACCCGCGGCAACATCCGCTCCGCGACGGCGCGCGCGCCCTCCTTCTGCGCGACCTCGATCATCCGGTCGCGTCCGGCGCGGCCCTCGGCGCTGTCGGCGTCGGCGCGCGTGTCCACGAGCACCACCCCCGCGATGCGGTCCCGGTGACGCCGCAGCATCTCGAACAGCACGTACCCACCCATCGAGTGACCCGCCACGACCGCCCGTTCGACTCCGAGGCGGTCGAGGAGCCGGACGAGGTCGTCGGCGTAGGCGGCCATGGTGTAGCCGTCCGCCGGCGCGTCGGACGCCCCCATGCCGCGGAGGTCGGGCGCGATGCGCCGCCACCCCGCCAGCGTCGCCACCTGATGCGCCCAGATCGTCCGGTCGAGCGGGAACCCGTGCAGCAGCAGGAGGGCCGGCCCATCGCCGCGCACATCCGCTGCGAGCGCGACATCGCCGACGTCGTAGCGCAGCATCTCCCCCGGCCGCGACGACATCCGGCCGCCGAACACCGCCGCCACCTCCTCGGGTACCGCTACCGGACGCCCCGCCGCGTCGATCATCACGAACGTCAGCTGCACCTCGGCCAGCAGCGTCCCGTCGGCGACGCGCACCGCGCGCTGCGAGAGGGCGACAGAGGTGCGGCCGAGCTTCTCGAGACGCAGGTCCACCGCCAGCCGGTCGCCGGGGAACGCGGGCTTGTGGTACTCGATGCTCGCCCGCCGCACCGCCGGCCAGATACCCAGCTTCTTGAAGAAGTCCGAGCCTGGGCCGAGGGCGAGAGCCTCCCACCTCGCGCGCTCGAAAACGGTCAGGTAGGCGGCCTGGTTCAGGTGGCCGTACGCGTCACACTCGTACGGATAGACGGTGATCTCTACGGAGGGCAGTCGGCTCACGGGCTCGCTGGGTCGGGTAGGGGAACGAGAGGGCGGCCTCGCCGCCGGACGCCCTAACTTATGCGCCAGCTATCGGCCGCGCACCTCCGTGGCGATGCGGCGCTCTCGCCACGGCGCGCACCCTCCGCCGGCGGCGCGAAGAGGCGGACGTGCCGACCGCCTATCCACGACGGTGGTAGCGTCTATCTATGTAATGTCACTGTAACGTAAGTGTCGTATTAGTGTGCTGTTGTTGCGCGATACTGTCTATACAGTAACACGCCAGAAGCATCACATTATCGACAAACGGAAGTACTTCGCAGGTGGATAGGTGGACAAATGCCCACCTGTGCAGTTGCGTGCGCCCCTCCATCGGGGCAAGCTTCTAGCCGCCAATGGTCAACGTGCTCCAGCGCCACGCCGCGCATCGCTATGTGAAGACCCCCGCTGAGCTTGCCACGCTCGTGAAGCGGCTGGCGCGCGAGACGGAGCTCGCGGTGGACACCGAGGCGGCCAGCTTCCACCGGTTCATCGACCGGATCTATCTCATCCAACTCTCCACCCACCACGAGAACGCGATCATCGACCCTCTGACCGTAGGGGATGTGTCGGCACTCGGAGCGCTCCTCGCCGACCCCGCGATCGAGGTGGTCTTCCACGACGCCGACTACGACCTGCGGATCCTCGACCGCGACTACCGGATGCGGGCACGCAAGCTGTTCGATACCCGGGTGGCGGCCCAGCTCCTGGGCGAACCGGCGGTGGGGCTCGCCGCGCTGCTGGAGAAGTATCTGGGCGTGCGGCTCGACAAGAAGTACCAGCGGGCCGACTGGTCGCGGCGGCCGTTGCCACGCGAGATGCTGGAATACGCGGCACTCGACACGCAGCACCTCCTCCCTCTGCGCGACCGGCTGCGGGCCGAGTTGGAGGCGAAGGGGCGGATGACGTGGGCGACGGAGGAGTTCGCGCGGATGGAGGGGGTGCGCTGGACTCCGGCGGCGACGAACGGCGACGCGGCGCTACGCATGAAGGGAGCCCGGGCCCTCTCGCGCCGCGGCCTGGCGGTGCTCCAGCAGCTGTGGCACTGGCGCGAGTCGGTGGCGGCGGAGCTCGACCGGGCGAGTTTCCGGGTGCTGTCGAACGAGGCGCTGCTCGCGGCGGCCGATACGTTGCCGCGGAACACGGAGGCGCTGAAGGTCATCCGCGGCGTCTCGGAACGGTTGCTCGAGACCCGGGGGGACGCAATCCTCGCTTCGATCGAGCGCGGCCTCGCGGTGCCGGACCGGGACCTCCCGCGGTTCCCGCGCGGCGAGCGTCGCGTCAACGATCCCGCCTTCGACCGGCGCGTCGAGCGGCTCAAGACGACACGGAACGCGGCGGCGGAGAGCCTCGGACTCGACCCCGGCGTCCTCTGCCCGAAGGGGACGCTCGAGGCGGTTGCGCGGGCGCACCCGACGTCCGCCGCGGGGTTGAGAGAGATCCCCGAGGTCCGGAAGTGGCAGGTCGAGCTGCTCGGCGGGGATTTCCTGAAGGCGATCGCCGACTAGGAGAGGCCAAGGTAGTCCCGCACCTTGGGGTCGATCCGCTCCGGCGTCCAGTAGGGCGTCCACACCAGCTCCACATCCGCAGCCGTCACCCCTTCCAGCCCCTCGAGCGCCTTCTGCGCATCGGAGATGATCTCCGCGCCGGAGGGGCAGCCGGGTGAGGTGAGGGTCATCTGGACGTGGACGTCGCCGCCGTCCACCGCGATCTCGTAGACGAGGCCGAGGTCGATGATGCTCAGGTTCAGCTCCGGATCCTTCACCTTCCGCAGCGCGATCCGGACGGTGTCTTCGGTCACCATCGTCCCGGTGCCTCCTTCCGTCTCACGGTCTCACGGGGTGGGGCCGAGCGCCCCCGCGCCCGGCGCACTCCGGTTCCTCGGTCCTACCCCCAGATGCCGGGGATGTGCGCACCGCAGTCCGGGCACGCTCCCTGGCGGGTGACCCGCTGCTGCAGGATCGTGTACCCGTACCGCTCCACCAGCACGCCGCCGCAGGCGGGACACCAGGTGTGCTCCCACTTCCCGACCCGACCGGGCAGGTTCCCCGCGTAGACGAACCGCAGCCCCGCCTCCCGTCCCGTCTCGCAGGCGCGCACCAGGTCCTCGGCCGTGGTGTTCCGCGGATCGGTCATCCGGTAGTCCTGGTGGAACGCCGTCACGTGCCAGGGGATGTCCGGGGAGACCGCCGCGATCGCCTCGGCCATCCGCCGTACCGCGTCCCCCTGGTCGTTGAACCCCGGGACGAGGAGGGAGACGACCTCGACCCAGAAGCCCCGCGCGTGCGCCATGCGGATGGAATCGAGGACGTGCTGCAGCGTCCCACCCAGCGTCCGGTAGGGGCGCTCGTCGATGGCCTTGAGGTCGATCTTGAAGGCGTCGGTCCACGGCCGGATGTAGTCGAGCACCTCCGGCGTGGCGTTGCCGTTCGACACGCATCCCGTCCGCAGGCCCAGCGGCCGGCCGAGGCGGAAGATCTCCATCCCCCATTCGGCGGTGATCAGCGGCTCGTTGTACGAGGAGACGAGGGTGGCGGCGCCACGCCGTCGCGCCTCCGCCACGATGGCCTCGGCGCTCATCAGCGTCGGCGCGGTGCCGGCGGACGCGTCGCGCAGCGCCTGGGAGGTGAGCCAGTTCTGGCAGTAGCCGCAGTGGAAATCGCAGCCGAGCATCCCGAAGGTGAGGGCCTCGGACCCGGGCAGCACGTGGAAGAAGGGCTTCTTCTCGATCGGATCGCACTGCAGGGCCACGACGTAGCCGTGCGGGACCTTGAGCACCCCGGCCTCGTTGAAGCGCACGCGGCATACGCCGCGGCGCCCCTCGCGGATGAGGCAGCGATGCGCGCAGGCCACGCAGCGCACGTCCCCGGGGCCCCCGTCGGGATGCCACAGGGTGCCGGGCACGCTCAGCCTGTCGAGAGCGTCCTGGAGGGTGCCCCCCGACGCGCCGACGCCGGCCACGAGGGCCGTGATCTTCCTGCCGTTCCCGCCTGCCATAGATGGCGAAAGGTCGCCGGGCGCTTGCCGGGGCGCCAGTTCGCCCCTTAGGATGGCAGGGTGAAGACCCGCCGTCTTTTCCCCGTCGGGCTCGCGGCCGCGCTGGCCGCATTCGCCCTTCCCGCCGCCGCCCAGGCGCCGCGGCCCGCCCCGCTCCCCGCCATCGACTCGATGGCGATCCGGGCCCACACCTATCTCCTGGCGCACGACCTCCTCGAGGGCCGCGGGACGGGCCGGCGGGGCGCGGACATCGCCGCCCTCTATCTCGCGACGGAGGCGGAGCGCCTCGGGCTGCGGGGCGCGGGGCCGGACGGGAGCTTCTACCAGACGGTGCCAGTGGTCGAGGCGACGATCGACTCCGCCCGCACGCGCCTCGCGCTGGTGCGGGAAGGCACGCGGGAGGCGTTCGCGTACGGCGCGGGCTTCATCCCGAACGTCGGCACGACGCGGACGCTCGTGCCGTTCAGCGGGGAGCTGGTGTTCCTGGGGACGCCGCAGGACCTGCTGAAGGCGCATGCCGACCTGCCACCCCTCACGGGGCGGGTCGCCGTCGTGCTCGGGACCTTCGGCGCGGACATCCGCGCCGCCGATACGCTGCGCGCGCGGGGTGCGGCGGGGGTGATCCACCTCGTTGGCAGCGAGGAGGCGTACGCCCTCTACGCCCGGAGCCGTGGCCCCTCGCGGATGTTCCTCGACCCGGCGGCGGGCGCGGTCTCCTCGTTCATCCCCGACATCCCGGCCGTGCTCGCGAGTCCCGCCCTGCAGCGCGCGATCGTCGCCGCGCTCCCGGGGGGCGGCACCGCTCCGCCCGCGGGACCCGTCGTCCTGGCGGGCCTGCGCGTCGAGGTGGAGATCGGCGTCACGGCGCGCCCGGTGCCGGCCCGGAACGTCGCCGCCCTGCTGCCGGGCGCCGACCCCGCGCTGGCGGGAGAGGTGGTCGCCTTCACCGCGCACTACGACCACCTCGGCATCTCGACGCCCGACGCGCGGGGCGACTCGATCTACAACGGCTTCTCCGACGACGCGGCGGGCGACGCGATGCTGCTGGCGATCGCGAAGGCGATGCAGGCCGGCCCGCGCCCGGCGCGCTCGGTGCTCTTCCTCTTCCTGACCGGGGAGGAGCGTGGCCTGCTCGGGTCCGACTACTACGCGGCGCATCCCCTCATCCCCGCCGCGCGGACGGTGGCCGACATCAACCTCGACGCCGGGGCCCCACCCGGCCCGTGCGTCAACTGGCGCCTCGCCGGGGCGGATTCCTCCACCTTCGGCGCGCAGGCCATCGAGGTGGCGCGCCGCGCCGGGTGGGCGGCGCTCCCCGCGGCGGCGAGCCCCAACACGGACTACTTCCCGCTCCTCAGGATCGGGATTCCGGCGGTGTTCGTGGTGCCGGGGCCCGAGCCGTACGAGGGGATGACCGCCGAGGCGTCGAACGCGCTCCGGCAGCGGTGGGACAATTACCACCAGGCCGGCGACAACTGGTACGCCGACTTCCCGTTCCGCGGCCTGGTGCGGTACGCCGACTACGCGCTGCGCCTGGGCTACACCGTCGCGTCGGGTCCCCGCCCGACGATGACGACGCCGCACTGAGTGGCGCTCCCGGCTGCCCGTCCCGCCCGGCGACGCCGGCGTGATTGCGAAACGCCCCCTGAACGGCGAAGTTGCGCCCATTCGCCGACCGTGTACGACGCGTCCCGTGCGCGAGGCACCGAGCTGACACCCACGTGCTGATCCATCTTCCCGCCCGCACCATCGTCCGCTGGCGCTGGCCCATCGTGGTCGCATGGGTGCTCCTGGCCGGCGCCATGTGGCCGGTCGCGCGCGAGATCCACGACCGCCTACAGGTGGGCGGCCGGGACCTGCCCGGCTCCGAGTCCACGGCGGCCGAAGCGATCATCCGCGGGAGCTTCGCCTCATCCTTCTCGTCCTTCGGTGTCGTGGCGGTGCGGCACCCGTCGCTCACGGTGACGAGCGCGCGGTACACCGCGTATCTGGACGCGCTCGTGAGCGCGATGGAGCGCCTGCCGTTCATCCAGAAGACGGTCACGTGGCGCACCGCCGGCGACCCCGCCTTCGTGAGCCCCGACGGCCGGGTCACCTTCATCGTCGCCGGCATGCGCGAGCAGTCGGACGGCGCCACGTCCGAGGTCCCCATCCTGCGCGACGCGGTGCAGGAGGTCCGGACCGCCTCCGGGCCCGAATTCACCACATACGTCACCGGTAGCCCCGCCTTCGATTACGACACGCGCACGGTCGCAGCGCAGGACTCCGACCGGCTCGAGCAGCGCCTGCTGCCGCTGACCTGGCTGCTCCTCATCCTCGTGTTCGGCGCCCTGGTCGCCGCCTTCGTGCCGGTGGCCGTGGGCTTCATCGCCATCTTCGTCGCGACGGGGATCGAGTCGATGCTGGCCGGCCTGATGCCGATGTCGATCTTCGTCCTCAACATCACGACGATGGTCGGCCTCGGCGTCGGCATCGACTATTCGCTGCTGGTGGTCACACGCTTCCGCGAGGAGATGGCCTCCGGCGCCGATCGCCTCGTGGCGGCCGAGCGCACGATCCGCACGGCGGGCCAGACCGTGCTCACCTCCGGCGGGACCGTGATGGTAGGGGTCGCGGCGCTGATGATCGTCCCGATCGTCGAGACGCGATCGGTCGGGCTCGGCGGCCTCATCGTCGTGTTCACCTCCCTCGCACTGTCCGTCACCTTCCTGCCGGCCATCCTCGCGATCCTCGGCCACAACGTCGACCGCCCCAAGTTCCTCTCTTCTCTTCTGGCAGGGTTCCGGAAGGACACGGGGTGGGCGCGCTATGCGAAGAGCATCGCGCGCAACCCGATCCGCGCGCTGGTCATCTCCGGCGTCATCATCCTCATCCTCGCCGCCCCGTCGCTCTGGCTGCGGATCGGGTTGCCGGCGGCGAACTGGTTCCCGAAGGACACCGACTCGGCCCGCGGGCTCGCCGTACTCCAGGGCGCCGGGCAGGGAGGCGAGCTGCAGCCGATCCGGGTGGTCGTCGAGATGCCGGCGGGCACGGCGGCCCTGGACCTCGACCGCCTGCGCGGCCTGCGGATCTTCGGGGACTCGCTGCGCGCCAACCCCCGGGTGCAGCAGGTGCGCGGCCTGGTGGACCTGCGGCCCGGCATCCCCCTCTGGCAGTACGTGCAGCTTTACGGCGACACCGCGAAGGCCCGCGCGCGGATGCCGGAGATCTTCAACACGTACCTGAGCCGCGACGGCTCCACGACCGTGATGAACGTCTTCCTGCGCGATACCGTCACCCTCGACGGGGCGCTGCAGGCGGTGCGCGACGTGCGCCAGATCCGTGAGCATACCTTCCCGACCCTCGAGCACGCCCGGATCCTGGTGGGCGGGTTCTTCCCCTCCGCTCTCGATTTCCGGGACCGCCTCCTGCACGAGTTCTACATCATCGTCCTGCTGGTGCTCGGGGTCACGGCGGTGATGCTGGCGTGGGTCTTCAAGTCCCTCCTCGTGCCCGCCAAGGCCGTGGTGATGAACACACTGTCCGTGGGGGCGGCGTTCGGCATGACGGTGGTCGTCTTCCAGTGGGGCGTGGGGGGGTCACTGATCGGCGTGGAGGCGCCCACCAAGGCGATCTTCGTGATGGGGCCGGTGCTCGTGTTCGCCATCGTCTTCGGCTTGTCGATGGACTACGAGGTCTTCCTCCTCTCGCGGATCAAGGAGGAGTTCGACATCTCGCACGACAACGACGCCGCCACCAGCGCCGGACTCACCGCCACAGGACGGACGATCACCAGCGCCGCCGGGATCATGATCCTGGTGTTCGGCGCCTTCGCGTTCGCGCGGGTGATGGCGGTGCAGATGATCGGCTTCGGGCTGGCGGTGGCGGTGCTGCTCGACGCGACCGTCATCCGGATGGTGATGGTGCCCGCGGTGATGCACCTCGCGGGCCGCTTCAACTGGTGGCCCGGCTACCGCCGGCGCGGTGCCCCCGGGCACTATCGCCGCGCCAGCGGCGGCACGGGCGGCATAGGCGGCACGGGCGGCACCCGGTAGGACGCTCCTCCGCTAGCGCGCCGCCGGCGGCGGCAACCGTTCCCCCCACAGGTCCCAGTGCCACGCCGGTGCGCGCGCGCCGGTCCGCGGGTCGCGCAACGGCTTGTACTGGAGCCAGCGCGGGTCAAGGCCCGCGGCCCGCCCCCAGGCGAGCAGCGCCTCGCGGTCGCCGCTCACCAGGTGCGCCATCGGAGTGTCATCGAGGGTGAAGCGGTGGAGCCAGAGGCCGCCGTCGAGCGCGTGGGTGAGCCCGTCCCGGCGCCGTGCGAACTCGCGCCAGGTCAGACCGGCGTCAATTGCAGGTGACCTGGCCTTCGATGGTTGCCGCCCCGACCGGGCTGACGCTCCCGACGAAGAGGAAGCACTGCCTCGTGAGGCCCGGCCGCGACGCGGTCGCCGACCATCCCGACGCCGTGGCCTGGTTGATGGTCACGGCGTTCCCGGTGGACGGATTGTAGGCGGCCAAGGAGGACAGCGCCGTGGCGTACGTCGAGTTGTCGTAGAAGTACGCCTCTTCCGCCGTGGCCAGGTTCCGCAGGTCGGACTTCATGGCCGCCATGAAGGCCTTCTCGCGGGAACTCCCCCACCGCGGAATCAGCACCGCCATCAGGATCCCCATGATGACGAGCACGAGCAGCAACTCGATCAGGGTGAAACCGCTCTCGCGCCGCACGCCCGCTCCGGTCAGGGGAACCGGGGCCCAGCAGGCCCCCTCGTGAACCTATGACCCGTGCCGAGGGGCAGCAAGGTCACCCTCCGCCCTTCGCGTCCAGCCAGTTGTCCCCGATGCCGACGTCCACCACCAGCGGGACCGCGAGCGCCGCCGCCCCTTCCATCTCCCGCCGCACCAGCGTCGCCGTCCCCTCCGCCTCCTCCGCCGGCGCCTCCACCACTAGTTCGTCGTGCACCTGCAGCAGCATGCGCGAGCGCCGGTCCGCCCCCAGCACCGCCGCGAGCCGCACCATCGCCACCTTGATCAGATCCGCCGCGCTCCCCTGGATCGGCGAGTTCGCCGCCATCCGCTCGCCGAACGCGCGCACGTTGAAGTTCGGGTCCCGCAGTTCCGGCACGTAGCGCCGCCGCCCGAAGATCGTCTCCACGTAGCCCCGTTCTTTCGCCTCCGCCACGGTGCGATCGAGGAACGCGCGCACCCCGGAGAAGCGGGTGAAATACTCGTCGATGAAGCGCTGGGCCTCGGCGAACGGGACGCCGATGCTGCGCGAGAGACTCCGCGCGCCCTGCCCGTAGATCGTCGCGAAGTTGATCGTCTTGGCGCGGGCGCGCATCTCGGCCGTGACCGCTTCCGGCCCGACGCCGAAGATGACGGCGGCGGTCTGCCGGTGGATGTCGCCGCCGGCGCGAAAGGCCGCGACGAACGCGACATCGCCGGAGAGGTGCGCAAGGAGCCGTAGCTCGATCTGCGAGTAGTCGGCCACCACGAAGCGCCACCCGGGGCGGGGCACGAATCCGCGGCGGATGGCCTCGCCGCGCGCCGATCGCACGGGGATATTCTGCAGGTTGGGATGGTTGGAACTCAAGCGGCCGGTGGCGGCGCCGATCTGGTTGAAGGACGTGTGGATCCGTCCGGTGCCGGGATGCACCTCGGCGGGGAGGGTCTCCAGATACGTCGAGAGGAGCTTGGCGACCTCGCGGTACTCGATCAGGAGCTTCGGCACCTCGTGCCCCATCGCCCCGAGCTCCTCGAGGACGTCGGCGTCGGTCGAGGGCCCCGTCTTCCCCTTCTTGAGGATGGGGAGCTGCAGCTTCTCGTAGAGCACCTGCCTTAGCTGCGGGTTCGAGTTGAGGTTGAAGTCGGTGCCGGCCGCGGCGTACACGGCCTTCTCGATCCCCGCCAGCTCGGCGCGGAACTCCCGCGTGAGCCGCTCGAAGAGGTCGCGGTCGATCGCGATCCCCTCCCACTCCATCGCCACGAGCACGCCGACCAGCGGGATCTCGACGTCACGGAAGAGAGGCTCCAGGCCGTGGTCGCGGAGCGTGGGGAGGAGCGTCTCCCGGAGCCGGAGCGCGTAGTCGCTGTCGGCACAGCAGTAGTCGGCGGCCTCCCGGACGGGGACCTCGGCGAAGGGCCGCTCCGTGCGGCCGCGGCCGACGAGGTCCTGGAACGTCCGCATCTGCACGCCGAAGTGTTCCTGGACCAGGGTGTCGAGCGCGTGCGAGCGCTTCCCCGGATCCACCATGAAGCTGGCGATCATCGAGTCGAAGGCGACGCCCCGCAGCTCGACACCTGCGCGGCGGAGCACCAGCCAGTCGTACTTGATGTTGTGGCCGGTCTTCGCGACCGCCGGGTCGGCGAGGAACTCCCGGAGGGGCGCGAGAGCGGGGTCGCCGATGGGCGGCAGGTTCCGCACGGCCGCCGTCTCCAGCATGTCCCCGCCGGTCCGGTGGCCGAAGGGGAGGTACCAGGCGGTGCCGGGCGCGACGGCGAGGGAGAGCCCCACCAGGTCCGCGCGCATCGGCTCGAGCGCGCTGGTCTCGGTGTCGAGCGCCACGACGCCCGCCGCGCGGGCGCGCCGGACGGCCTCGAGCACGGCCTCGACGGTGTCCGCGATCGCGTACGCGCCCGCCGGGGGCGGTGCCTCCTCCCGGCGCGCCCCCAGCTGCCGCACCAGGCCGTGGAACTCCAACTCGGCGAGGAGGTCGAGGAGGCGCGGCCAGTCGGGCTCCTGGACCGCCACGGCCTCGAGGTCGAGCTGCACGGGCACGTCGCGGCGGATGGTGACGAGGTCGCGCGAGAGGCGCGCGCGGTCGGCTTCGGCGAGGAGCGCCTCCCGCACCCGCTTCGCGGGAAGCTCCCCCGCATGCGCGAGCACGGCGTCGAGGGAGCCGAACTCCGCGAGGAGCTTCTGCGCGGTCTTCTCCCCCACGCCGCGGACGCCCGGCACGTTGTCGGCGCTGTCGCCCACGAGCGCGAGGTAGTCCACCGTCTGCTCCGGCGGTACGCCGAGGCGTTCGGCCCCGTTGGCCAGCGTGACGTGCTGCTCCTCCACCGCCGCGGGCCCGCCGCGCCCCGGGTTGAGGAGCGTGACGCGCTCGCTGAGCAGCTGGTAGAAGTCCTTGTCGCCCGAGACGATCACCGTGTCGAGGCCGCGCGCCGCCGCCTGCGTCGCCAGCGTCCCGATGACGTCGTCCGCCTCGTAGCCGTCCACCGCGACGAGCGGGATCCGGAACGCGCGGAGCAGCTCCTCGATCCGCTCCACGGAACGGTCGAAGTCCTGCTGGAGCTGTTCGTCGAGCTTCTCGCGGGTGGCCTTGTACTCGGGATAGGTCTCGTGGCGGAAGCTGGTGCCCGCGTCGTGCACCCAGACGGCGTACGCCGGGCGATGCTGCCGCAGGAGTCGCAGCAGGAAGTTCACGACGCCCCACGCCGCGGAGGTGTTCTCGCCGCGGCTGGTGGTGAGCGGCCGGCTCAGCATCGCGAAGAAGGCGCGATAGATCAGGGCATAGCCGTCCACCAGGAAGAGGCGCGGAGACTCGCTCATCGGGACCCGAGCAGCGTGAGGGCCGACCCCGCGGCGAGCGGGACGAGGAGGTTGTCCACGCCGGGCCACGGCGCCCGCTCCGCGAGCGTGGCGAGTGTGGCACCCACGGCGACGGCGGGGAGGGACGCACCGGCGAGGACGAGGACGCACGCCGCGACGCCGGCGCACGCCGCCGAGCCCGCCAGGGACTTCGCCGCGCCGCGGCCGAAGCGGCGCCCCACCAGGGCGGCGGCCGGGTCGGCGAGCGCGGCCACGACGATGGCGACCGCGGCGACGCGCGGGGCGAAGACCCACCAGCTCACCGCGTATCCCAGGGCCAGTGTGGTGGGCCCGCTGACGCCGCGCGCCTCCTCCCGGCGGAAGAGGGGGCCGCCCAGGGCGTCCACCGCTCGGCGGACGGCGGGCGAATGACGCCGCGCGGCCTCGAGGACGAGGGCGGCGAGGGCGAGTCCGCTGAAGAACGCCAGGGCGGCCGACCGACCGGGAAGGCGGAGCGCCAACGGCCCGAGGAGCCCCGACGCGACGTGCACCGTGCGCCGCCAATCCTCGTGCGGCGCAGTGCGCGGGCCGGCGGGAGCGGGGCCGTCCGCAGTGGGACCGGCCACCGTCACATCGCCCGGCGCAGCCGGCTCAAGACCTGGAGGTAGCTGTTGCGCGACTGGGGGTCGAGGCGGAGACGCCCGAAGCCGGCGTCGTCCACGAAGTAGAGCTGGAGACGGTACTGGTTGTAGGTCCAGGTGACCACGCGGCCGCGGCCCTGCATCCCCTGGTTGGGATCATAGACCTGGTCGGGCTCGCCGATGGTGATGAACACCTCGCCCCGCTCGGTCATCCAACCGGCGGTGCCCTCGTCGCTGAAGCGCTGGTTCGCGAGCTGGATGCGCGCGAAGTACTGGTCGAGCGCCTCGTTCTCCGGCGTCATCGGGTTCGGGTCGGTGTCGTGCCAGAAGCGCTGCCACGCGCTCGCGCGCTGCTCGGCGGTGGCGTTGGCGAGGTGGCGCAGCGAGTCGGCGGCGGGGAAGTACCGCAGCAGGCTGATCATGTCGTCGAAGTTCGTCACCGCCCACAGGTCGGAGAACGCCACGAGGAACGGCGCCTGGGCGACCTGCCCTCCGCCGACTATCCGGATCCGCAGCTCGTGTCGCCCGATGGAGAGGGGGCCGGGCGGGATCGTCACCGTCCGCCCCGTGATGGCGCGGAGCGAATCCACCGGCAGCGTGTCCTGCCAGACTACCCGCCCCGCCGGGTCGCTCGCCTCCACCGCGAGCGCACTCCCCGCGGGGAGGCCGTACGTCTCGAAGTAGAAGCGCACCGAGTCGGCGCCGTACCCGACCGCGCTGCGGGGATTGGTCACCAGCACGGGCTCGCCGGCGAAGCTGGAGCGGGACTGGCCCTGGTAGACCGCGATCGGGTTGGAGACCGCCGGGGGCTCGAGGGCCGGGACCTCCAGTGTGGTCTCCGCGCGCGCCAGGTTCGGGCCGTTCCGGTCGCGCACAACGATGGTGACCGCGTACTGGCCGGCGCGGACGGGCACGAGCTGCTGGAAGATGACACTCTCCTCGGTGCGGAGCGTCTCGCGGAAGCTGGTGATCCGGATGCGCTGGTCCCGGGAGACCTGCTGGGCGATGTCCGTGCCCTGGCGGAACGTCAGCTCGACCCGATAGTCGGCGACGAAGTCATTGCCGTCGCGCCGGAAGGCGAACCCGCGGTTGTGCAGGGAGAGGGCTACGAGCACGAGCGTGGTGTCCGGGGTCGGGCCGGCCAGGACACGCAGGCCGCCGACGACCGCGAGGGGGCCGCCGTCGGCGATCAACCCCATCTGCCGGAAGACGGCGGTGGGGTCGAAGACCCGCGGCATCTGCTGTGGGCCGGTCGAGGGTTCGGGCGAGCCGACCCGCTGCCAGGTGCCGCAGGCGGTGACGAGGGCCAGAAGCGGGATGGCGATTCGCGAGACGCGGGACGGCGTGGGAGCCTCGGCGATAGGGGCGCGTTCGGACCCGGGGGATGTCGGCAAGCTACGGACGCGCAGAGGGCCGCGTCAAGCCGCGCGCGGCGTTCGACTTGCCGCCTGGGAAGGGCGTCGGTACATTCGCGTAACCTCATGTCTTCCGAAGACCTTACGGGTTCCATCGTCGCCGGCTATCACCTCCTTGAGCGGGTCGGCGAGGGGGGTACGGCCGTCGTCTACCGCGCCCAGCATTCCGAGCGCGGCGTCTGCGCCATGAAGATCCTGCGGCCGAAGATGCGGGCCGACCGCACGGCGGTGCAGCGCTTCCTGCGGGAGGCGGCGTACGGGGCGCGGGTGGAACACCCGGGCGTGGTGCGGACCTTCGAGTACGGCGAGGCCCCGGACGGCGTTCAGTTCCTCGCCCTCGAGTGGGCCGAAGGGGAGTTGCTCGCGAAGTTCATCCGGCGGACCGGTCCGGTGGCGGGGACCCTCGCGGCGAGCGTGGTGCGGCAGACGGCGGACGCCCTCGCGGCGGCACACGCGGCGGGCATCATCCATCGCGATCTCAAGCCCGAGAACATCATCTACGATCCGAGGACCCAGCGGGCGCGGTTGCTGGACTTCGGGCACGCGCGCGACGCCGACATCGGCCCCGAGGAGCGCCTGACCAGGACGGGCTTCTTCGTGGGGACGCTGCAGTACGTCGCCCCCGAGGCCCTGTCGGGGGCGCTGGTGGGCGAGCCGGCGGACATCTACTCCCTCGCCACCATCGCGTTCCTCCTGTTGACGGGCCAGTTGCCCTACGCCGCGAAGTCCCCGCGCGAGCTGTTCCACCAGCTGTTGACGAAGCCGCCCCTCAAGTTGAGCGAGGCGCGCCGCGACCTCGCGTTCCCGCGGGTGCTGGAGGACGTGGTGGCACGCGGCCTGCACCGCGAGCCGGCGAAGCGTCAGGCCTCGGTCGTCGCCTTCGCCGACGACTTCGCGACCGCCGTGACGCAGCCGGCGGCCGGCGCGCGGACCGGTCTGCTCGGTTCCCTCAAGGGGATGTTCGGCACGGGCCGCTGAGCCTCGGGCCGGGGGGTGGGGCAGGTGACGGAACCACGATCGGCCGAACAGCTGCGACTCATCGCCCTTCTGTCGGCGCGTTCCGTGCTGCGCGGTGACTTCACGCTCGCGTCGGGCCGCCGTTCTTCCTACTACATCGATTGCCGCCGCACCACGATGCATGCCGAGGGTCTCGACCTGATCGGCCGGCTGGGGCTCGCCGGGATTCGCGCGCGCGGGTGGGGGGCGGATGTGGTCGGCGGTCTCACCCTGGGCGCCGACCCCGTCGCATACGCGGTGGCGCGGGCCTCGTGGGGGTCGCCGCCGCCGGTGCACGCCTTCACCGTGCGCAAGGCGGCGAAGACGCACGGCGCCGGCCGGCGCATCGAGGGCTGTTTCGAGGCCGGGGCGGCGGTCGTCGTGGCCGAGGACGTGATCACGACCGGCGGGTCCGCGCTCGAGGCCGC
>Ga0207932_1000024_pt1 | contig 47143 bp, 42 predicted proteins | sample NGESurdeep092012_FD_184480 | JGI IMG/M metagenome (GOLD analysis project Ga0207932, IMG submission 184480) | Arctic peat soil microbial communities from Barrow, Alaska - NGEE Surface sample 415-2 deep-092012 (SPAdes) | ecosystem: Environmental > Terrestrial > Soil > Wetlands > Peat ...
CTCGGCGCCTTCTGGGGCGGAGCGGTCGGTTACTTCTCGTACGACGCCGTGCGCTACATCGAGCAGCTGCCGCACGCGCCGCCGCCGGGCGTGAAGGCGCCGGATGCGCTGTTCGTCTTCACCGGCGTCGTCGTGATCATCGACAACCTGCGCGCCCAGGCCCGCGTGGTCGCGGCGATGCGCGTTCCGCACGGCACGAGCGAGGCCGGCGTGCGCGGGCTCACGGCACATGCGCACGGCGAGATCGACGCGGTGATCGCGCGGCTGCGCACGGGCCCGTCGCTGCCGCCGCTCGACCTCGACCCGGACGCGAAGCCCGCGCAGGGACGCTCCACCTACGAGCGCGCGAAGTTCCTCGCCGACGTCGATCGCATCAAGGAATACATCGTCGCCGGTGACTGCTTCCAGGTGCTGCTCGCGCGGCGCATCGTGCTGCCCCATGACTTCGACGGCACGGCGCTCTACCGCGCCATTCGGGCACTGAATCCATCTCCCTACATGTACCACCTGGCGCTCGATGGTGTGGAGCTGGTTGGGAGTTCGCCCGAGCTGCACGTGCGCGTCGCCGACGACAACGTCATCGTGCGCCCGATCGCGGGCACGCGGACTCGCGGGCGCGACGCCGCGGAGGACGCTGCGGCCGCCGCCGAGCTGCTCGCGGACGAGAAGGAGCGTGCCGAGCACGTGATGCTCGTGGACCTCGGCCGCAACGACGTGGGACGCGTCTCCGAATACGGCTCCGTTCGGGTGACCGAACTGATGGCGATCGAGCGTTTTTCACACGTGATGCACATCGTGAGCCAGGTGGAGGGGCGCCTCGCCCCGGGCCGCTCCACACTCGACGTCTTCCGGGCGACGTTCCCGGCGGGGACGATGACCGGCGCGCCGAAAGTCCGCGCGATGGAGATCATCGACGAGCTCGAGCCGGAGCGCCGCGGGCCCTATTCCGGGGCGGTGGGTTACATCGCGTACGGCGACCGGCGGATGGACCTCGCGATCACGATCCGCACCTGCGTGATCGCGGGCGGCGAGGCCAGCGTGCAGTGCGGCGCGGGAATCGTCGCGGACTCCGTGCCGGAGCGGGAGTGGGACGAAACGGAGAACAAGGCGAGGGCCATGCTGACGGCAATTGGCCGGGTGCGCGCGGCGAAATCGGTTGGACGGTTGCCCGCCACGCGTCATATTTAGCCCAATGTCTTTCCAGCTCGCCGGCATCGAGAACGAGTACAGCTTCGAGCTGCGGCCCGGCGCCACGATGGTCGTGGGCCGCGCCGTGAATTCGGACTGCGCCGTGGTCGACGCCACCGTCTCGAGGCGCCATGCCGAGCTGACCGTCGCGCAAGACGGCCTGCAGGTGAAGGACGTCGGCTCGAGCAACGGCACGTTCGTGAACGGTGTGAAGGTCGACAGCTATTTCGTCGTGCCTGGCGACACGCTCACGTTCGGCAAGGTCGCGTTCCGTCTCGAGGAACTCGCGCCGGTGGTGGTGCAGGAACCGGAAGCCGGAAGCCCGAAGCCGGAAGAGCCCGGGCCGAAGCCGGGGGCGACGATCGTGCGCCAGGTGCCGTCACCGGCCGACGCCGTCGCCGCGCTCGGCCGGCACAGCGGCAGCATCAAGGCCGTCATGGCCGGCGACGCCGATCCTGCGGAGAAGGACCGGCAGAAGCTGCAGATCCTGCTGGAAGTGTCGAAAGGATTGACGCGTGCCACGGACGTGGACGCGCTCCTGCGAAAGGTCGCGGACTACGCGTTCCAGATTCTCGAAGCCGACCGCTGCGCGATCCTGCTCGTGGACGACACAGGACAGTTGAACACCAAGATCTCACGCGACAAGCGGGGCGCCGATGCGCCGCAGGCCGTGCCGCAGTCGATCGCGCGCATGACCGTCGATGAGAAGGTCGCCGTGCTCTCCGACAACGCGGGCGAGGACCAGCGCTTCACCGGACAGTCGATCCTCATGCAGCGCGTGCGGTCCGCTCTGTGCGCGCCGCTGATCGGCTCCGAGAACAAGGTCCTGGGCGTCCTCTACGTGGACAATTTCCAGAGCACGCACCGGTTCGGCGAAGCCGACCTCGACTTTCTCATCGCGTTCGCGGGGATCGCGGCGGTCGCCATCGAGAACGGGCAGTTCGGCGAGCGCATTCGCCGCGAGGCGCTGGTGCGCAGCAACTTCGAGCGCTTCTTCACTCCGCACCTCGCGGCGCGCATCGCGAACAGCGCCGACGCCGTGAAGCTCGGCGGCGACAAGCGCCCCATCGCCGTGCTCTTCTCCGACATCCGCGGCTTCACCGCGCTGTCGGAAACGATGAATCCCGACGCGATGGCGAAGCTGCTCACGGAGTATTTCACCGAGATGGTGGAATGCGTGTTCCGTCACGGCGGCACGCTCGACAAGTTCATCGGCGACGCGGTCATGGCGCAGTGGGGCGCGCCGCTCGGCGAGAGCGATGATGTGGACCGCGCGATGGAATCCGCCCTCGACATGATGCTCGCGCTCGACCAGCTCAACGAGCGCTGGACGGCCGCGGGACGTCCCACGCTGCAGATCGGCATCGGGCTAAACTTCGGCGAGGCGTTCGCGGGCAACATCGGCAGCGAGCGCCGTCTCGAGTACACCGTGATCGGCGACACCGTGAACACCGCGAGCAGGCTGTGTGGTGCGGCGGGCCCCGGCGAGATCCTCGTGAGCGAGGGGTTCAAGGCCGCGCTGAAGACGCCGCCCCGCATGAAGCCGATGCCGCCGATGGAGCTCAAGAACAAGAGCCAACCGGTGAAGGTTTACACCGTGGTGCGGTGAGCGGGCTCGAGGCGCCCGCGGGCTACGAGTCGTTTCTCGTTGGGCGCGCGCACGTGGTCGCGCAGCAGCCGCTCGCGGGTGCCGTTCGCGAGGCGCTGGCGGCGGCGTCACTCTACGAGTTCGCGGCGCGGCAGCCCGGCGCCCGTGCCCTCGCCGGACGCGGCACCGCGTGGGCCGCGGCGCTCCCGAACGGCGTCGAGGTGGTCGTGAGGCACACGGCACACGGCGGCGTGCTGGCCACGCTCACCGGCGACCTCTACTTCGCGCCGACACGCGCCCCGCACGAGCTCGCAACGGCGCTGCGGCTCGCGCACGCGGGAGTGCCGACTCCCGAAGTCGTCGCCTATGCCGTGTATCCCGCGTTCGGGCCGTTCGCACGGGCGGACGTCGCCACGCGCACGCTTCGCGGCGCGGATTTCCCCGATGCGTGGCGGGCGGCGGGTGATGAAGTCGCGCGCAAGTCGCTGCTGGCTGCGCTCGCCGGACTGCTGCGCTCCCTGCGCGCGGCCGGTGCACTGCATCCCGACCTGAACCTGAAGAACGTCTTCATCACGCCCAACGGCGACGGACCGACCGCGTTCGTGCTCGACGTCGATCGCGTGGAGTTCGGTGCGGCCGGGAGCGCCGAGATCGCCACGCAAAACCTCTCGAGGCTCATCCGCTCCGCGCGGAAATGGCGCAAGCGCTGGAATCTCGACATCGACGAGTTCACGGATCTCGCGCCGCTGGCGGGCACGCTCGGCCTCGGCCGCACGGAGACGGGCGCGTGAGCCGCGTACCGACCAATCGCATCTGCATCGTGATGATGAGCGCCGTCGGCGACGTGGTGCACGTGCTGCCGGTCATCACCGCGCTCAAGCGGGCGAATCCCGCGACGCACCTCACGTGGGTGCTTCAGCCGGGCCCGGCGACGCTCGTCCGCGGCCACCCGCTCGTGGACGAGATCGTCCTGTTCGACCGGTCGGCCGGGCTGCGCGGGTTCCTCGAGGTCCGGCGCGCCTTGCGCGGGCGCGAGTTCGACCTGGTGATCAACCTGCAGGTCTACTTCAAGGCCGGCATCATCACGTCGTTCACACGGGCGCCCGTCAAGCTCGGGTTCGACCGGGCACGCGCCCGTGATTTCAACTGGCTCTTCACGACCGACAAGATCCCCCCGCATGCGATGCAGCACGTGCAGGACCAGTACTTCGAGTTCTGCGACTGGCTCGAGGTGCCGCACGAGCCCGTCGAGTGGGGACTGGGACCCTGGGCCGGCGAACGCGAGTGGCAGCGCGAGTTCTACGCGAAACTCGATCGTCCCGCGGTGCCGATCGTCGTCGCCACGAGCAAGGCCGACAAGGACTGGATGCCCGAGCGCTGGGCCGCGGTATGCGACGCGCTGCACGCCGACTTCGGTATGCAGGCGGTGCTCGTCGGCGGCCGGTCGCCACGCGAAGAACACGCCGAGCGGGTGATACTCGACCTCACGCACCACAAGCCGGTTTCTGCGCTCGGCTCGGGACTGAGGAAACTGGTCGCGATCTTCGACGGCGCGGCGCTCGTGCTGTCGCCCGACACCGGCCCGCTGCACATCAGCGTCGCGCTGGACCGCCCGGTGGTGTCGCTCATCGGGTACTCGAACCCGAAGCGCGTCGGACCCTATCGCAAATTCCGCGATCTCATGATCGACGTGTATGGCGAGCGGGGAGAGGACTATCCGGTCACGATGGAGAATCGGCACGGACGGATGGGGCGGATCAGCGTCCGCGACGTGCTGGATAAGGTCGAGTTGTGGAGGACGCGCTATGCGCGCGGCGGCAGAAGCGAGATTGAGCAGGCCTAAGTGGGGAGAGGCGAGTGTGGTTGCGGGACCTATCTTGCCACTCCAATCTCAGTCTTACCCGTTCAGAGTCCCACGGGCTTGAATCGATACGGCGCCCCCACCCTCTCCAGCAGCTCCACCAGCCGCCGCAGTCCCAGCCCCATCACGCTGAAATAATCCCCGTTCACACGCTCGACGATCGTCGCGCCGTATCCCTGGATGCCGTAGGCGCCCGCCTTGTCCATCGGTTCGCCGGTCGCGATGTAAGCGCCGATCTCTTCGTCGTTCAGCGGACGAAAGGTGACGTCGACCGATTCGACCGCCGATTCCGTCTGCGATTCGCGAGCGACCGCGATCGCCGTGAGCACCGTGTGCGTGCGTCCGCTCAGGCGCCTGAGCATCGCGCGCGCGGCCGTTTCGTCACCCGGCTTCCCCAACACCTCGCCGTCGACCACGACGATCGTGTCCGCCGCGATGACCACCGCACCGGGTTCGTGCTCCGCGACCGCGTGTGCCTTCGCGCGGGCGAGCCGCTCGGCGTGCGCGGCCGGAGTCTCGCCCGGAAGCAGCGACTCGTCGATGTCGGCCGGGCGAACCTCGTGCTCGATGCCGACGAGCCGCAGCAGCTCGCGGCGCCGCGGCGACGCCGACGCGAGGATCACGCGCGCCGAGTGGACGCTCACTTCTCGAGCCAGAGCGTGACGGGCCCGTCGTTCACGAGCTCGACGTCCATCATGGCGCCGAACTCGCCGGTCTCCACGTGGAGGCCGCGCTCGCGCAGCAGAGCGATGAATGTGGCATACAACGGCACGGCGACTTCGGGGCGCGCGGCATCGATGAAGCTCGGCCGGCGCCCCTTCGCCGCGTCGCCGTAGAGCGTGAACTGGCTCACCACGAGCACCGCGCCGCCGACGTCGGCCAGGCCGAGATTCATCTTCCCCTCCGTGTCGGAGAACAGGCGCAGCCCGCTGATCTTGTCGGCCATCCACACGACCTGCGCTGCCGTATCCGTGTGTGTGAAACCCGCGAGCAGCAGGAATCCCGCGCCGATGGAGCCGGTACTCCGGCCCTCGACCCGCACTTCGGCCCGCGACACCCGCTGGAGCAGTACGCGCATGACCGAGTAGAATAGTGCATGTCTCAGAGCGAACGCTATACGGCATGGGTGCACAGAGGTGGAATGCAGGGCGTCTGGGGCGCCAGCCTCCTCTTTTTCTTCCTTCCGATGGGCGTGTACGCATCGGGGCGTCCGTCACCGGTTCCGTTCTTTCTGCTCTTTCCCATCGGCGGGATCATCGGATATGCGTTCGGCAAGACGTTCGGCTGGATCCTGCTGAGCGGCTCCGGCCACGCCGCACAGACGTTCACGATGCCGGCGACGACCGGACATTACGCGAACGAACACTCGGAGATCGTCACCCTCGAGGTGCGCGGTGATTTCAAGGGAGCGGTGTCGGCATGGGAGGCGGTGGCCGTCGCCGAACCCGGCAATCCGTGGCCGCTCGTGCGCTCGGCGGAACTCTACGCGCGCGAACTCGGCGATCCTGCGACGGCGATCGAGCGATTTCGCCTCGCGCGCTCGCTGCCGGCCGCGAAACCGGAGCTGCAGCGCTACACGAGCCAGAAGATCATCGACCTGCTGCTCGGTCCGCTCGGTGATCCGGGACGCGCGATGGCCGAGCTGCGCATGCTCATAGACCGGTACCCGACGTCCCGGGAGGCGGAGGGCGCGCGTGAGGCATTGCGGAATTTAAAGCGCACAACCGCGGATTCCACGGATCACTCGCCGGATTCTCGCGGATAATGGTTGGGTGCCTGTTCTCGCGGTTGCAGTTCCCCCAGGATTGATCCGCGATCATCCGGCTGTTGATTGCTGTGAAGATCCGTGATTCTGCTTCTTTTCGGCGAGTTGTTCGCTGCCGTACCGATGCTCCTATTCGACGGTCACGCTCTTGGCCAGGTTCCGCGGCTGGTCCACATGCGCCCCGCGCTTCACCGCGATGTAGTACGCCAGCAGCTGCAGCGGCACCGACGCCAGGATCGGCATCAGCATGTCGAGCGTCTCCGGAATCCGGATCTCGTGGTCGATCAGCCCCCTGAGCGCCGGCTCGTCGCGGCTGGTGATCACGATCGTCGTGCCGCTGCGCGCCTTCACCTCCTGGATGTTCGACACGATCTTGTCGAACACCGCGTCGTGCGGCGCGATGAACACCACGGGCATGTGCTCGTCGATCAGCGCGATCGGGCCGTGCTTCATCTCCGCCGCGGGATAGCCCTCGGCGTGGATGTATGAAATCTCCTTCAGCTTGAGCGCGCCTTCGAGCGCCGCCGGAAAGTTGAATCCGCGCCCGAGGTACAGGAAATTCGTCGCATCCTTGAACCGCTCGGCGATCGCCTCGACCGCCGGCGCGCGGTCGAGCACCTCCTGGATCTGCGCGGGAAGCGCGTGCAGCGCCTGCGCGATCTCTCTTCCGCGCACCACGGAAAGATCGCGCTTGCGTGCCAGCTTGAGGGTGAACAGCGCGAGCGCCACCACTTGGCTCGTGAACGCCTTCGTGCTCGCCACGCCGATTTCGGGCCCGGCGTGCAGGTACACGCCGCCGTCGTCCTCGCGCGCGATCGTCGAGCCGACGACGTTGACGAGCCCCAGCGTGCGCGCGCCGCGCCGCTTGGCCTCGCGCATCGCCGCGAGCGTGTCCGCCGTCTCTCCCGACTGTGACATCACGATGCACAGCGTGCGCTCGGTGACGATCGGATTCCGGTAGCGGAATTCCGAAGCGTACTCGACCTCCACGGGAATGCGCGCGAGTTCCTCGATGAGCAGCTCGCCGATCAGCGCGGAGTGCCAGCTCGTGCCGCACGCCGTGATGATGATGTTGTCGATCCGCAGCAGGTCTTCGTGCGAAAGATTGAGGCCGCCGAGCTTTGCCGTGCCGTCCTCGAGCATCAACCGGCCGCGCATCGTGTTCTCGACCGACTGCGGCTGCTCGAAGATCTCCTTCAGCATGAAGTGCGCGTAGCCGCCGCGCTCGATCTCGGCGAGGTCCCAGTCGATGCGATCGACGTCGCGCGGCAGCGGCATGGCGTTGAGGTCGATCACGCGATAGCTGTCGCGTTCGATCACCGCCACGTCGCCGTCGTCGAGGTACACGACCTGCCTGGTGTGCGCGAGGATCGCGGACGCGTCGGACGCGAGGAAGTTCTCGCCGTTTCCGACGCCGATGAGCAGCGGGCTACCCTTCCTCGCCGCGACGATCTTGCCCGGATCGCGGCTCGAAATCACGGCGATGCCGTACGTGCCCTCGATCTTGCGCAGCGCGTGGATCACCGCCTCCTCGAGCGAGCCGTCGAACAGCTCCTGCACGAGGTGCGCGATCACTTCGGTATCCGTGTCGGAGCGGAAGACGTACCCGAGGTCCTGCAGCGCACCGCGAAGCACGCTGGCGTTCTCGATGATCCCGTTGTGCACGACGGCCACGCTGCCGTCGGCGCTCAGGTGCGGATGCGCGTTGCGCTCGTTCGGCGCACCGTGCGTCGCCCAGCGCGTGTGCCCGATGCCGACCATCCCGTCCACCGGGTCGGCGGCGATCGCCGCTTCGAGCTTCGCGATCTTTCCCGCCGCGCGGCGGACCTCGATCGCCTCGCCGTCCCACAGCGCGACGCCCGCGGAATCGTAGCCGCGATACTCCATGCGCCGCAGCCCCTCTATCAGCAGCGGCGTCGCCTCTCTCGGCCCGATGTATCCGATGATTCCGCACATGGCGTGTGTCTTTACCTCGCTCCTTATGAAAGCCTGGCCAGCAGTTCGCGTCCGCGGTCGACGAGCAACTGTGCGTCGACCCGCGTGGGCGCCTCGGCGATGACCCGAACCACCGGTTCCGTTCCCGAGGGCCGTATGTGCACCCAACGATCGTGCCAGTCCAGGCGCATCCCGTCCTGCATATCCGCCTCGGCGTCCGGAAAGGCCGCTTTCAGCGCGGCGTACACAGTGTCGAGCGGAGCATCGGGCCTGGCCAGCTTGTCCTTGATGATCGCGTACCGCGGCGCGTCTGCCACGACCGCTGAAATCGTGCGCGGGTCTTCCAGCATCATTTGCAAGACGAGTGCCACCCCAAGCGGCGCGTCGCGGCCGAGGTGCAGTTCGGGAAGGATGACGCCGCCGTTCCCTTCACCGCCGATCACCGCCTTCTCCGCACGCATGCGGAGCGCGACGTTCACCTCGCCGACCGGCGCGCGGATCACGCGCTGGCCGTGCTCGGCGGCAGCGTCGTCCACCACGCGGCTCGTCGAAAGGTTGGTGACGACGTGTCCTTTCCGGTGTCGCAGCACGACACGGCATGCGAACGCGAGCGTGTAGTCCTCGCCGATCGCGACGCCCTCGTCCGACACCACGGCCAGGCGATCCACGTCGGGATCGGTCGCGAAGCCGATCTGCGCTCCCGTGTCCTTCACGAGGCGTTCGAGATCGCCGAGGTTCTCCGGAATCGGCTCCGGCGGCCGCGGGAACCGGCCATCGGTCTGGAGATTGATCGTGTGCACCTCGCAGCCGAGCAGCTCGAGGAGGTGCGGGATGATCGCGCCGCCCGCGCCACGGCATGCGTCGTAGGCCACGCGAAACCCGCGCGCCCGAATCGCGCCGACGTTGATGAACGGCAGCTTCAGCACCGCCTGCAGGTGACGCGTGATCGCGTCGCCGTCGAAGTGCGTGGTGCCGAGCGCGTCCAACGTCGCGTACGGGATCCCGCCCTCGACGAAGGCGCGCATCGCGGCGCCTTCCTCGGCGTTCAGGAAGAGTCCCGCGGGGCCGACGCACTTGAGCGCGTTCCACTCGATCGGGTTGTGGCTCGCGGTGATGCACAGGCCGCCTGAGGCATGGTGGTGCTCGACCGCCATCTGCAGGGTGGGAGTGGTCGTCAGCCCCAGGTCGATGACGTCGGCGCCCACAGACTCGAGCGCGGCGCGCGCGACCTGGTGGAACAGCGGCCCCGACACGCGGCTGTCACGCCCGAGGACGACCGCGCGCGATCTTCCCGGAGCGTTCGTCAGCGCCCACGCGCCGAACGCCGCCGCGTAGCGCGCCACCACCTCGGGCGAGAGCCCGAAGCCCACGCGTCCACGGATGCCGGATACGCTGATCATGAGGGCAGAGTCAGTCATCGTGACTAAAGGTAGCTTCGCGTTATCTTTGAGGCACCCGCCAGCTTCGGTCCTCGGTCTTCGGTCTTCGGTTCCCGGTCTTCCATCTTCCATCTTCCATCTTCCATCTAGCTGTATGACTCGCGTATTCGACGAAGACCTTCCGTATCGCTTCTCGACCAGGGCGATTCATGCGGGGCAGCGCCCCGATCCCACGACCGGCGCGATCATGCCGCCCATCGTGCAGACGTCCACCTACGTGCAGGACGCGCTCGGGGTGAACAAGGGGTACGAATACGCCCGCGGCAAGAATCCCACGCGCGAGGCGCTCGAGCGGAACGTCGCCGCACTCGAGGGCGGCCGCCACGGCTTCGCCTTCTCGAGCGGAATGGGCTGCACCGACTCGCTCATGAAGCTGTTCAAGGCGGGCGATCACATCGTCTGCGGCGAGAACGTGTACGGCGGCACGTACCGGCTGTTCGACAAGATCCTCACGAACTTCGGCATGTCGTTTTCGTTCGTCGACACGCGCGATCCGCAGAAGATCGAGGGCGCCATCACGCCGAAGACCGTCGCGATGCTGCTCGAGACGCCGACGAACCCGCTCATGCGGCTCACCGATCTCGCCGCCGCTGCCGCGATCGCGAAGAAGCGCGGCGTGCTGCTCATCGTGGACAACACGTTCGCCACGCCGTTCTTCCAGCGTCCGCTCGAATACGGCGCGAACATCGTGTTCCACTCGACCACGAAGTACCTGAACGGCCACAGCGACATGATCGGCGGGATCTGCGTGCTGAACGACGACGACCTCGCCGAGCGCATCCAGTTCATCGCGAACGCCGCGGGCGCAGTCCCCGGTCCGATGGATTCGTGGCTCGCTCTCCGGGGCACCAAGACGCTCGCGCTGCGCATGCGGCAGCACGACGCGAACGGCCGCAAGATCGCGGACGCACTCGCGACGCAGCTTGGCGCCGAGCGGGTCTTCTATCCGGGGCTCGCGTCGCACCCGCAACACGAACTCGCGAAGAAGCAGATGTCCGGATTCGGCGGCATGATCTCCGTGGAGACCAAGTCGAAGGCGAACGCCGCGACGGTGCTCGGCCGCGTGAAAGTCTTCTCGCTCGCTGAGTCGCTGGGCGGGGTGGAATCGCTCATCAGCCATCCCGCGTCGATGACCCATGCGTCGGTGGAGCCGGCGCGGCGCGCCGCGCTGGGCGTCACGGAGGGGCTCGTGCGCCTCTCGTGCGGCGTGGAGGACGTGGACGATCTGCTGGAGGACCTTGAACAGGCGTTCCGTGGAATCTGACAGCTAACGGCTCGCGGCTAAGAGCTGAGAGCTTTGACGTCAGAGCTGTGAGCTCTTAGCGGCCTGCTCTCAGCTGCCAGACAACTACCGGACGACACTTTTATCGTGTCCGAGGCGTAGTACGGAGAGACCGCCGCACCCGGAATCGACCTTGGAGGCTGTATGCCCGATCGCAAAGTCCTCACCGACATCTCGTCAACTTCCTGGGAACATCCCGCCGACCGTGCCGCGCTGAACGCCCTGCGCGCGCTGCCGTTGTTCGACGACGTCGTGCGCAAGGTGGTCGGATTCTTCGGCGACACCGGCGTGCGCCAGCTCTTCCTCGCGAACGCCGTGCTGATCGGCCCGAACCAGCGGCCGGGGCTCAACGAGCTGTACGAAGAAGTGTTGGCGACCATGAATTGCCCCACGCGTCCGCAGCTCTACGTCACGCAGACACCCGAGGCGAACGCGGGCGCGGTCGGTTTCAATGAGCCGTTCATCGTGATCAACTCCGGCACGCTCGGTTTGCTCAATCGTGAGGAGCAGCGGTTCGTGCTCGCGCACGAAGTCGGGCACGTGATGAGCGGGCACGTGATCTACCGCACGCTCGCGGCGATCCTCATCCTCGTCGGCCTGCGCGGGCTGCCCTTCCTCGCCGGCATCGCGCTCCTTCCGATTCAGGTCGCGCTGTTCGAGTGGTACCGGAAGAGCGAGCTCTCGGCCGATCGCGCGGGGCTCCTCGGCTCGCAGAGCCGCGACGATACGCTGATGTCGTTCCTGAAGTTCGCGGGCGGCGGCAGCGGCGACGACAAGATCAGCCTCGACGAATTCATGAAGCAGGCCGCGCAGTACGAGACGCAGGGCGGCGCGTGGGATACCGTCATGAAAGTCCTCAACACGGTGTTCCGCGAGCATCCGTTCAACACCGTGCGCGCCGCCGAGCTGCAGCGCTGGATCGACGGCGGTGCGTACGACAAGATCCTGGCCGGCGAATACGCGAAGCGTTCGGATCCGTCGACCGAACGCCCGTTGAACCAGGACTTCTCCGACGCCGCGGGCTATTACGGCGACCAGGCGCGTGAGGCGATGGGCAAGATCGGCGACGTGTTCGATCGCGCGAAAGGCGCGTTCGACGATGCGTTCAAGGGCGGCCGCCGGTGAGGGTGCTGGTCGTCGGCGGAGGCGCCCGCGAGCACGCGCTCGGCTGGAAGCTCCTCCAAGACGACCCGGCGCTCGAACTCATCTCGGCGCCCGGCAATCCCGGGCTCGCCGAACTCGGCCGCTGCGCGGCCATCGCGGCGACGGATATCGCCGCGATCGCCGCGCTCGCCAGGCGCGAAGACGTCGCGTTCACGATCGTCGGGCCCGAGGGACCGCTCGACGCGGGGATCGTCGATCACTTCCGGTCGAACGGCCTGGCGGTGTTCGGGCCCTCGAAGGCCGCCGCGCGAATTGAAACGTCAAAGCGATTCGCAAAAGAGCTCATGATCTCCGCGAGCGTTCCGACGGCCAGCGCGCGTACGTTCACCAACGTTGCGGCGGCGAACGCCGAAGCAGAGCGACTCGGCGCACCCGTGGTGATCAAGGCATCGGGGCTCGCGGCCGGAAAGGGCGTGATCGTCGCGACGACGATCGGCGAGGCGCGCGACGCGATCGCATCGATGCTCGAGGGAAATGCGTTCGGCGAGGCCGGGCACGAAGTGCTCGTCGAGGAGTTCATGAGCGGTGAAGAGATCTCGGTGTTCGCGCTGACGGACGGCACGCATGTGCTGCCGATGATCGCGGCGCAGGATCACAAACGCGTCGGCGATGGCGACACCGGGCCGAACACCGGCGGCATGGGTGCGTACGCTCCCGTTTCCATTGCCACTGCCGGTCTCGCCGCGCAGACGGTCGATCGCGTCTTCTTGCCGACGCTCTCGGCGCTGCGCGCTTCCGGGTCGACGTTCACGGGGCTGCTCTACGCGGGACTCATGCTCACGCGCGACGGCCAGAAGGTGGTGGAATTCAATTGCCGCTTTGGCGATCCCGAAACCGAGGCGCTCCTGCCGCTCATGGCGTCGAATCTCATCGAGCCGATGCGCGCGATCGCGAACGGCGACTCCATCGCCGGCGCGCCGCCGATTGACTGGCGGGCGGGCGCGGCTGTGACCACCGTCGTTGCGGCCGCGGGATATCCGGGCTCCGTTGACTCCGGCGATGTCATCACGCTGCCGCCGGCCGAGCGCGATGTGATCGTCTTTCATGCCGGCACGAAGCGAAACGCGTCCGGCGAGCTGGTCACGGCGGGCGGCCGTGTGCTCGCGATCACGGCGCTGGGCGATTCGCTGGCGGCGGCGCAGAAACTCAGCGCGTCGCATGCGTCGCGCGTGGAGTTCGCCGGCCGGCAGTATCGCGGCGACATCGGCTGGCGCGACCTCGCGCGGCTGTCGGCAGGTGCCTGAACTTCCCGAAGTCGAGACCATCGCTCGCGACCTCGAATCCACGGTCCGCGGCGCGACGGTGATCGCGGCGCACGTGCACCGCGCCGACGTGCTTCGCGAGCGAACGGGCAAGGCGTTCTCGCTGCGAATTGCCGGCGCCACGTTCGAGCGATTCTGGCGACGGGCGAAATACGTAGTGGCCGATCTGTCCACCGGCGACCGCCTCGTGGTGTCGCCGCGATTCACGGGCGCCCTGCTCGTGGAGCCGGCCCCGTTCAGGCGCAGCGGCGACGACTACACCTGCATCCAGTTCCCGCTCGCCGACGGCCGCACGCTCCGCTTTCGTGACGTACGCCGGCTCGGCACCGTCGCACTCATGGCGCCGAAGCGCTTCGAATCGTTCACGACCGCCATCGGCCCTGAACCGCTCGAGGCTTCATTCACGGCGGAGCGATTTACGGAAATCGTACGGGCTTCAACTCGGGCGATCAAGACGATCCTCATGGACCAGCGGCGCATCGCGGGCATCGGAAACATCTATGCGAACGAGGCGCTCTGGCGCGCTCGCATCCGCCCGACGCGCCGCGGCTCGTCGCTCACGCACGCCCGGGCCGCAGCGCTCCATGCCGAGACGATCGACGTTCTGCGCGCGGCAGTCGAGCAGCGCGGCACGAGCTTCCGCGACTACCGGGATCCATACGGCGGCCGCGGCGGATTCCTGAGTCTCGTGAAGGTGTACGGCCGCGAAGGCGAGCCCTGTGAGCGCTGCGGCACCACGCTGCGGTCGTCGCACGCACTCGAGAACCGCGTCACCGTCTGGTGCACCACATGCCAGAAGTGATCGCGTGAGCCGCAAACGGCGCTCCGCGTCGCCCGCCGTCGAGGCGCGCGTCGAGACGATGCTCGGACACGTCAAAGCGGGCGTGCGTCAGCGCCCTGGCGTCTATCGAATGATTTCGCCCGACGGCGAGATCCTCTACGTCGGCAAGGCCAAGAATCTGCGCACGCGGCTGCTCGGCTACTTTCGCGCTGACTTTCCCGCCGAGAAGAGCGCCCGCATCATTCGCGAAGCCGGCGAGGTGATGTGGGATTATCACCCGAGCGAGTTCGCGGCGCTGATCGAGGAGCTCCGGCTCATCAAGAAGTACCGCCCGCGACTGAACGTGATGATGAAGCGCGACGCGCGACATTTCGCGTTCATCCGCATCACCCCGGGACCGGCGCCGAAGTTCATGGTGGTGCGCGGCGCGGGAAACGATGAGCTCGGCACCTACTTCGGCCCGTTCCACGGCGCGTGGCAGCTCGAGGAGGCGCTGCGTGAACTCAACGACGTCCTCGGACTTCGCGACTGCCGCCTCGACCATCCGATGTACTTCTCCGATCAGTCCGAACTTCCGGTAGCTCCCGCGCGAACGCCAGGCTGCATTCGATATGAAATCGGAAAATGTCTTGGCCCGTGCGTCGCGGGAGTGAGCCAGCGACAGTACCGCACGCGGTTCACGGTGGCGCGCGATTTTCTCGAAGGCCGCCGGAATAGCCCGGTCGAGACCCTGCGCACGGCGATGGAGGAATCGAGCGAGCGCATGGAGTTCGAGCGCGCCGCGCAGCTGCGTGACAAGATGCAGCGGCTCGAATCCCTGCGTGAACAGTTCGAACGCCTGCGTTTCGCGGTGGAATCGCTGTCGTTCGTGTACACGGTGCCGGGGCATGGCGGTGACGATCGCTCGTACCTGATCCGTCGCGGCCGCATTCGCGCGGAGCTGCCGGCGCCGCAATCACCGGAGGAGCGGAGTGTGCTCGCCGTGCGCGCCGCCGGGATTTTCGCGCCCAAAGAGCTCAAAAGCGCGACGGTTCCGGCGCATGAAGTGGACGAGCTCATGCTGCTGTCGAGCTGGTTCCGGAAATTCCCCGCGGAGCTGGACCGTACTGTCGCCGCCGCTCAGTTTCCGCGGCTGCGATCCGCCTGACCAAGAGAACGTTTTGCGATGGATTTGCTGATCACCGCCCCGAATGGCGGAACCGGCAGACGCACATACCTCACAAGTGTGTGCCGGCAACGGCGTCCGGGGCGCAGCCACACCATCATGAAGCGTTTCCACTGGGCGCCCCTACTCGTCGCGCAGCGCGCCCGCGGGTTCGAGCGCCGCCGCGCGACGGGCGGGAATCCAGCATGCGATCGCGGCGATACCGCTGAATACGAGGGAGATGACCACGAACGTGAGCGGATCCGTGGCCTCCACCCCCACCAGCAGGGAGCGCATCACGCGTGTGAGCGAGAGCGCGATACCCAGCCCGATCGCGATTCCCGCTCCGCTCAACACGAGGCCGCGGCCGATGACGAGCCTGAATATCCGCTCGCGCGAGGCGCCGAAGGCCATCCGCACGCCGATCTCGGTGGTGCGCTGCCGAACGACGATCGCGAGCGTGCCGTAGAGTCCCACGACCGCGAGCACCGCCGCGATCGCCGCGAACGCACTGATGCAGACGAGCGCGAATCGCGTCCGCGCCTGCGCACGCCGCACGTAGTCGCTCATCGGTTTGAGCTCGGCCACCGGCACCATCGGATCGATCGCCGCGACGGCCGCGCGCACCTGCATCGCGAAACTCGCCGGATCGCCCGCCGTTCGCACCGCCCAACGCGTGGCAAAGCCGTAGCCGATCATGCCGTCGGAAAAGTAGAGCGTCTCGCGACCGTCGTGCCCCAGCGTCTCGTGGCGCTGATGCTCGACGACGCCGATCACGTCGAACGACTCGGGATCCTTCGTGCGAAACCGCGACAGCAGGACCTTTCCCACCGCCGGCTGGTTCGGGAATGCCTTCGCCGCGAGCACCCGGTCGATCACGACGACCTTGGCGCCGGGGACGTTGTCCGCGTCGGAGAACGTCCGCCCGGAAATCACCGGCGTGCGCATCGTCTCGAAATAGCCCGGAAGCACGAAGCGCGCGCTTCCCTGCTGGAACTTGCCCGGGTCGGCGGCCGCCGCCTCGGTGCCCCACCGAAGGTTCGCGCTGTTTCCGTCGAGAGGAAACGGATACGCCGCGGTGACCGCCTGGACCCCGGGGATCGCCGCAAGCCGGTCATGCACCGCCCGGCTGAACGCGGCCTTCTCCGGCGGCGTCTTCAGTCGCCCGTTCCGGATGCTGAAGGTGAGCAGGCCGCTCGGATCGTACCCGGCGTTCGCGTGGGTGAGCGTGATGTAGCTGCGGACCATCAGGCCGCATCCCACGAGCAGCGCGTACGCCAGCGCCACCTCGGCAATCACCACGCCCTGCCGCAGCGCCTTGCCGGCCGATCGGGTGCCGACCCGGCCGCCCGGTCGGAGCACCGACATCAGGTCGGGACGCGAGGCGCGCAACGCCGGAAGCAGGCCGAGAACGCAGGTCACGACGATCATGAGCAACAGCGTGAAGCCGACGACCGTCGAGTCGATCGATACCGTGTCGAAGCGCGGAAGTCCCTCAGGCGCGACGAGTTCCATCACGCGTATGCCGAGCGCCGCCAGCGCGAGCCCCGCAAGCGCACCGACTGCCGAGAGCAAGAGCGATTCCGCAAGCGCCTGGCGCGCGAGCATGAGGCTGCTGCCGCCGAGCGCGGCGCGCACGGCCTGTTCGCTCTCCCGCTGCGACGCGCGCACGAGCAGGAGGCTGGCGACGTTGGCGCAGGCGATGAGAAGCACGAAAATGCCCGACCACATCAGCGCGACGAGCGCGGGCCTCACGTCCTTCACCAGATCGTCCGCCATCGGTTCGACGCGGAAATGCATTCCCGCCGTCTCCTTGACCGGGAACCGTCCGCGCAGGTCCGAGGCGACGGCATCCACGTCGGACTGCGCCTGCAATGGCGTCGCATCGTCGCGCAGGCGGCCGATCAGACTGAGGATTCCATCGACCCGCGATGCGTTGTCCCAATCGACACGCAGCGCGACGTACATGTCGGGCGTCCGCTCCACGCTGTGGGACGGCGCGAACAGCAGCTCGAAACCCGGCGCCGCGACGCCGACGACGAGCGCCCGTCCTCCTCCCAGGTTCACGGTGCGGTTCAGGACGCCCTTGTCACCGCCGAATCGTCGCAGCCAGAGTTCGTGGCTGAGGATGACGATCGACGGAGCTAACGGCGACTCCTCGGCGCCGGGCGCGGCCGCACCCGCCGACGGTGTGCCGTCCTCGTCTACGAAGTCACGCCCTTCCACGACCCGCACGCCAAGCAGCGAGAAGAGGTTCGTGGTGACGTTGGCGACGGTCACCTGCTCCGGCTTTCCGTCGTCTCCGGTGAGCGCCTGCCGCGTGGTGGACACGCCGGCGATCCCCGCAAGGTGCGCCGTATTCGCGCGCAGGTCCTTCAGGTCTCCGGGTACTACCGGAATGTCGCGCGCGTCCCGCTTGAGGAAGTCGCTCGTGATCACGAGCAGCCGCTTCGGGCTCGCGTACGGGAGCGGCCGCAGCAGCACGGCGTTGGTGACGCTGAAGATCGCGCTGCTGGCGCCGATCCCGAGCGCGAGGGTCAGGACGGACGTGACCGTGAACGCAGGATTCCTGCGAAGAGAACGTACGCCGATTACGAAGTCCTTGAACGACATTTTTGACACGACCCCCGCAGTGAGCGCGCTGTCTCAAAATGGGCGAGTGCCGGTCGCCCGCCCGATCGGCACGATCTCAACTTCGCTCGCGCCGCCCGAGATGGTCAAGCGCCCAACGGACGGCTCGAGGTTGAACCGCCGTGGTCCCGCGGCTCCGGGATTCACGACCAACCGTCCGCCCACGCGCGAAATCTTCTGAATGTGCGTGTGCCCGTACACGATCACGTCCGCGTCGTATGCCTTCGCGAGGGTTGCAGGGGTGACCGTCCCCACCTCGTGCCCGTGACTCACGTGCACGCGTAGCCCGCCGAGCGTGAGGTCGAGCGCCGGCACGAGCGACCCGTCCCAGGGCGCGTCGGTGTTTCCGTACACGGCCATCACCGGCGCGATCAGCGCGAGCTCGTCGATGATCTCGGCGCCACCGACGTCGCCCGCATGCAGGATCAGCTCGACGCCCGCGAGCGCGGCGTGCACCTCCGGCCGCAGCAGGCCGTGCGTGTCGCTAATAAGCCCGATCAGCACCGGCCTCGCCCCACCGCGGCGCCAGCGTGTTCTCGACTCCGAGATGATCGAGAACGCGCGCGACGACGAAGTCGACCAGGTCGGCGATGCTCGCGGGACGGTGATAGAAACCGGGTGACGCGGGAAGAATCACCGCTCCCGCCCGCGTGAGGCGCAGCATGTTCTCGAGGTGGATCGCGCTGAGCGGCGTTTCGCGCGGCACGAGCACGAGCGGACGGCGCTCCTTGAGCGTCACGTCCGCCGCGCGCTCCACGAGCGAGCGCGACGTGCCGGCGGCGATCGACGCGAGTGTGCCCATCGAACACGGGCAGATCACCATCCCGCCGGTCTTCGCGGAACCGGACGCGGGGCCGGCGCCACGATCGGCGTCGTCGAAGACCGTAACGTGTGCGTCCCACCGCGCGGCTCCCACCGCCACGCGGAGACCGTCCACATCGCCGATCTCCGTTTCGGTGCGCAACAGCCGGAGACCGTGCGGCGAGACGATCAGCGACACATCGCGCCCCAATGCAGCCAGCTGCTCCAGCAAGCGAACACCGTACGGCGCGCCGGACGCCCCGGTGAGCGCCATCACGATCGGCGGATGCTTCACCGCGGCGCTCATCGCCAAATCCGCTGCGCGAGCACGAACGCGAAGAACGTGCCCGACAGCGCCATGTTCACGGTGAAGAACGCCTTGTCGACTCGCGAGACGTCGTCCGCGTGCACGAGCGAATGTTCGAACACCAGCAGCCCCGCCGCCACACCCACACCGACATTGTAGAGCGTGCCCTCACCAGCCGCGTAGCCGACGAGGGCGAGCAGCACCACCGTCATCACATGCATCCCGCGCGCGATCACGAGCGATCGCTGCGCGCCGACTTTCGCCGGCAACGAGTGCAATCCGTTCGCGCGGTCGAAGTCGATGTCCTGCAGCGCGTAGAGGATGTCGAAGCCGCCGGTCCAGCACATCACCGCCGCAGCGAGCGCGACAAGCATCCACCACGGATCGCTCCACGCACCAGTGACCGCGAGATAGCCGCCCACCGGAGCGATGCCGAGTCCGAGACCGAGCACGAGATGCGACCAGCGCGTGAAACGCTTGGTGAAGCTGTACCAGAGCACCCACGAAAGCGCAAACGGCGAGAGCACATAGCAGAGAAAGTTCAGCTTCCACGCGGCGAACTCGAACAGCAACAGCGCTGCGATCACCAGCGCTTTCGCCTCCCGCACACTCATCGTGCCGCTCGGAATCTCCCGCATGGCCGTCCGCGGATTCTTCGCGTCGTACGCGCGATCCACGATCCTGTTGAATCCCATCGCGGCAAAACGCGCGGCGGTGAACGCGAGCACGACCCATCCGATCACGGCAAACGAGACCACGGCGTGATACGACGCCAGCGTCACGCCCACGAGCGCGAACGGCAGCGCGAACACCGTGTGCGGCAGCTTCACGAAGTTCGCGTAGCGCACCACGCGCGACCCGCCCGCGAACGTCTGTCCCTCCCGCAGCGGAGAGCTACTCATTCTCATCCCTCACGTCTCCGCTCCTCACTCGTCACCCCTCACCCAGGCCAAGCATCGGCCAGAGTGAATCGACCCGCTGTTTGGTCCGAGGGTCCATCTCGATCAGCGGCGGCCAATTGCGCGAGAATCCCTCTTCGGGAAGTTTCTTGGTCGCATCGAGTCCCATCTTCGAGCCGTAGGTGAATGCGCGGCTCGAATGATCGAGCACGTCCATCGGCCCCATCGTGAAACGCACGTCGCGCTCGGGATCGATGTTGTTCAGCGCGACCCACCACGCCTCCTGTGGATCGCGGACGTTCACCCACGCGTCCACCACCACGAGCACCTTCGCGAGCGACATCAACCCCTGCCCCCACAGCGCGTTCATCACCTTGAACGCCTGGCCGGGATAATCCTTCTTGATCGACACGAACACGAGGTTGTGAAAGATCCCCTCCGCCGGCATGTGGTAGTCCACGATCTCCGGGGTCGTGAGCTTCAGCAGCGGCAGGAAGATCCGCTCGGTCGCGTGGCCGAGATAGAAATCCTCCATCGGGGGACGACCCACGATCGTCGTCGCATACACCGGGTTCTTCCGCATCGTCACCGCGGTCACATGCACGAGCGGATACAAGTCCGCCTCCGAGTAGAACCCGGTGTGATCGCCGAACGGCCCCTCGGTCACGAGCGGCTCCGCAGGATCGATGTACCCCTCCAGCACGAACTCCGCGTCGGCCGGCACCTCGAGATCGCACGTGACCGCCTTGGCGAGATGCACCGGCGCTCCACGCAGGAATCCCGCAAAGATGAACTCGTCCACCGTCGGCGGCAGCGGTGCACTGGCCGAGTAGATCGAGGCCGGATCCGCGCCGATCGCGATGCACACCGGCATGCGCTCGCCGCGCTCCGCCATCTCGCGCCAATGCGCGGCGCCCACCTTGTGGCGCTGCCAGTGCATCGCGAGCGTGTTCTTCGAGAGCTGCTGCACGCGGTACATCCCCACGTTCCGCACTTTCGTCTGCGGATTCTTGCTGATGACCATCGGCAGCGTGATGTACGGCCCGCCGTCCTGCGGCCAGCAGGTGATGATCGGCAGCTTGTTCAGGTCGATCTCATCCCCGCGCCACACCACCTCCTGGCACGCCGGCGTTCCGCTTTTCAAACGCGGCGGAAACTTCGCGATCTCCATCAGTCGCGGCAGCAGCGCGAACTTGCCGAGCAGTCCCTCGGGCACTTTGAGGTTGAGCAGCTTCGTGATGCGTGCGCCGTGCTCGTCGAGGTCCTCTACGCCGAGCGAGAGCGCCATCCGCTTCATCGACCCGAAGAGGTTGATCGCCACCGGATACGGCGACCGCGAGCCATCGGCGAGCACGGGGTGCTCGAACAGCAGCGCCTTGCCGCCACCGGGCTGCTTCATCACGCGGTCGGCGATCTCGCACAATTCCAGCTCGACACGCACGGGCTCGCGAATGCGCACGAGCTCGCCGATCGCCTCGATCGCGGAGATGAATTCGGAAAGCGAATCGAGGCTCATCGTTTCTCCCCGACGTGGATCGCCGCCACGCCGAACGTGAGGCTCGTCGCCGAGACGTTGGCGAACCCCGCCTCGCTCATCACGGCCCGCAGCGCGTCGCTCGACGGAAACTGCGCGATGCTGTCGGGCAGGTACCGGTACGCGGTCGGGTGGCCCGAAATCAGCGCGCCCACCAGCGGCAGCACGCGCCGCGAATACAACTCGTATGTCCACCTGACCAGCGCCGAGTGCGGCGTGGAGAACTCGAGCACCACGAACCGGCCGCCCGGCGCAAGCACGCGCAGGATCTCGTGGAACGCCGCACGGACATCGATCACGTTGCGAATCCCGAACGCGACGATCGCGCCATCGCACGATTCATCCGCGAGCGGAAGCGTGAGCGCATCGGCGACGACCGGCGTGAGCACCGCGGCCGGCGCCTTGCCGCGTCCCGCGCGCAGCATCGGCTCCGCGAAGTCGGCGCCCACGATGAAACCGCGAAAGCCCGCCCGCCGCGCGATCGCGGCGCCCACGTCGAGCGTGCCGGCGCAGAGATCGAGATACGTCCCGGAGGGCCGCCGCTCCACGCCGAGCGCCGCGATCGCGGCGCGCCGCCAGGATCGGTCGATTCCCCCGCTGAGCAGCCGGTTGAGCAAGTCGTATCGTGGCGCGATCTCCGAGAAGATCCGCTGCACGTAGGAGCGCTTCACTGGGGCGCCCGCGGCGGCCGCGCGCGCGTCGTGAACCTCCAAATCTGGCATTGTCATGAGATGCGAAAGTTGCCCGCTGGTGAGAGGGCGGGCAAGTTTCGCTCACGCGCATGGCGGCCCTCCTCGACCTCTCGAACCTTCCCGACGCTGACGTCGTGGCGCTCGCCCAGCGAGGGCGCGAGGATGCATTCCGCGAGCTCGTGCGCCGCTACGAGCGCCCGGTGTTCTCGCTCATCTTCCGCATGGTGCACGAGAGCGCCACCGCCGAGGACCTCGCGCAGGACACGTTCATCAAGGTCCTGAACCACATCGACAAGTACAGGCCCGAGTTCAAGCTCTCGAGCTGGCTGTTCAAGATCGCGAACAATGTCGCCATCGATCACCTCCGGCGGCGCCAGATCGCGACGATCTCGATGAGCGGCTCGCCGCATGCCGGCACCGCCGCCGAGGTGGAAGCCACCTCGTTCGACATCGCCAGCGACGACGAGTCCGCCCTCGACGAGATGGAGTCGAAGGAGCTCGGCTCGGCCATCGAGAAGGCGATCGCCCGCCTCCGGCCCGAATACCGCTCCTGCATTCTCCTGCGCCACGTGGAGGGCCGAAGCTACGAAGAGATCGCCGCGACGCTCGACCTGCCGCTCGGCACGGTGAAGACCTACATCCATCGCGCGCGCCATCAGCTGCGCGAATCGCTTGATCATTTGAGGGACGAATGACCGAACATATACCGAAGATCAGACAGCAGACTGCGGATGGCAGACGACGGCAGGGATGGCAGACGTCGGACGACGGCACCTGCCGTCTGCCCTCTGCTGTCCCAGCTGCCGTCTGTGGTCTGCCGTCCGCCGTCCCTATTGAAACTCCCCGTCCTCACCGGCCGTAGTCCCTGGAGACCTTATGAACCACCGCCACCTGCTCCCGAATGAGATCGACCTGCTGCTCGACGGCGAGGTCGGCTTTGGCGTGGCCCCGCTTCAAGCTCACGTCGATGCCTGCGAGGACTGCCAGGCCCGTCTGGCCCGGTCGCGGAAGGTCGTGGACGTGCTCGAAGACTTGCCGCACTTCGCGCCCACGCCGCGGTTCGCGGACCGGATCATGGCGCAGGTGCAGATCGTCGAACCGTGGCACGTCGCCGCGCTCGACACCGCGCGGCGTTTCGTTCCGCGGTCGGCGCCGATGCGAACCCTGATGACGGCCACGGCGTCGGCCGTCGCGCTTGCGCTCACCTCCGGCGGCGTGTGGCTCGCGCTCCACGCCGACGTCGCCTTCTACTCGTTCAACCTCGCCGCCGACCGCGCACGAAGCGCGCTCATGGACACCGCGGCATCTGTGATCGGAACCGCCTTCGGACAGGGCGGACTCGACGCCCTTCGCTCCAGCGGCCTGCGCGGACTCGCGCTCGGCGCCGGCGTGATGGTCGTCGCGGTCGGCGGCGCAGCATTCGGGTTTCACGCGCTCGCGTCGTCCTCGCGTCGCAGCCGGGAGTAGCGGTCATGCGCACCCTGCACGCGCGTACCGCCACGTTCCGCGTGGTGGCCGTGGCCCTGCTCGCGATCGTCGCCCAGGCCACAGCGCTCGGCGCCCAGCAGGGCGCGGCGCGCATCTCGGCGGACTCGCTCACCAAGGCGCTCGCCGCCCTGCGCGAATCCCCCGATTCCGCGTGGATTCCAGCTGCATCGAACTTCGCGTTCGGCGATTCCACCATCGCGGCCAATCGTCGCGCCCACGGTCCGGTGGCAGTCGCCGGCGGCACGCTGCACGTGCGCGGGACGATCGACGGTGACGCCGTCTCGTACGACGGCGACATCGTGGTGCACCAGGGCGGCGAGATTCGCGGCAGCGCGTATGCGATCCTCGGGAAGGTCGTGCTGGACGGCGGGGTCGTGGACGGCGATATGCGGTCGCTCACCGGAGACTTGCGGCAGGTCAACGTGCCGAAGGGGAGGGTCGTTCGCTCGCGTTCGTCGCTCACGATGCACGCGGTCGCCCTCGCGGGCGGATGGCTCGCGGTGCTGGTCGTCATCGGCATCGGCGTGCTCATCTTCGCGTCCCCGAATCTCGACGCCGTGTCCGACGCGCTCGAGCGCGGCTTCGGCAAGTCTCTGCTGGCCGGCATCGCCACGCAGCTCGCCCTCGTGCCCGCCCTCGCGCTGCTCTGCGTCGGGCTCGTGCTGACGATCCTCGGCGCGCTCCTCGTTCCGTTCGCGGTGGTCGCGTACGTGCTCGCGGCCGCGGGCCTCGTCACGCTCGGTTACCTCGCGATCGCGCGGCTTGCCGGTCGTTTCGTGCTGGGCGCAAACGAAGGCGGAGAGGGTGTGCGCAGGGCCGCCGCGCTTCGCAGCCTCGTGTACGGACTGCTCCTGCTGATGCTGCCGTGGTTCGCCGCGGGCGCGCTGTCGTGGTCGCCGAAGCTCGAGCTGCTCGCGCGCATGATCGCCGTCGCCGTCACCTGGGTCGCCGCCACCGCGGGGCTCGGCGCCGCCGTCGTCTCCCGAGGCGGCGTCCGTCGCGCCGCCGCACCGGCGGCACAGCGCGCGATGAACACGTCGAGCTGGGCCACGCCGACTCCCGTCAGCGGCATCACCGCGGCGCGCCGGCCGACACCGTTCACGACCTCCGCTCCGAAATGACGCGACTCGGGCTGGCCGCCTTCGTCGCGTCGCTCGCCGGCGTCGTGGCCGCGCTCAGCGTGCCCGCGGGCGCGCAAACCTGGCGCACGGTCGACGCGTCCAGGCAAGTCCGCGACACCATCGCCGTCTCGGTGCACGTCGAGTACGCGGCAGGAAGGCTCGACCTGAAGCCCGCGACCGGCTCGGTGCTGTATCACGCGAACGTGCGGTACGACGCCGACCGCACGGAGCCGGTCGCGCGATTCGACAGCGCGACCCATGTGCTCTCGCTCGGCGTCCGCCTGCGCGGCAGGCATTTCTCGGGCGCGGATGACCAGCACCGCGCGGGATCGATGCACGCCGAGCTGAGCGGCCGCGTGCCGATGGACCTCTCCATCGAGCTCGGCGCCGTGGAGGCGGACCTCCAGCTCGGCGGTCTCCGCCTCACCGATCTCTCGCTCCGCGGCGGCGCAGCCGACGTGACCGCCCGATTCGACCAGCCGAACCGCGAACAGCTCCGCACGATGACGCTCCAGGTGGGCGCGGCGCAGATGAAGCTGCTCGACGTCGCGAACTCCCGCGTCTCGCGCATCAACGCCGAAGTCGGCGCCGGCGCGCTCACCATCGACCTCGGAGGCGTCCTCGCCCGCGACGTGGACATCACCGCGACGCTCGCCGTCGGCGGACTCACGCTGAACGTTTCGCCGGACGACGGAGTGTTCGTGGACGAGCGGTCGTTCCTGGGTGGATTTGAGAAGGACGGGTTCGTGAAGAAGGGGGATGGATGGTACTCCGCCAACTACGATGCCGCGTCACGGCACGTTCGGGTGCACCTGCACGCGTTCATGGGAGGGCTTACACTCACGCGAGTGCAGAAGTGAATTGAGAGACGGATGCGGGATGCGGAATTTCGACCCGATGCTCCCGGATGCAGGATGCAGAAGAGGAATGCGGGGACTTGGACAAGAGATGAGATGTGAGTCGGATGCGGAATGCGGGACCAAGAGATGAGTGGCGAGATCTCGCAACTCACGACTTGGCCCCGCATTCCGCATTCAAACTCTAGTCTCAGCTCTTATCCCCAGTCCCGCATTCCTCTTCTGCATTCCGCATCGGGTCGAAATTCCGCATCCCTCATTCACCTCGCCACTCCCATCTCACTTCTGCAGTTAGAAAGCCGCGAGTTTCCCCGCAATTTCGATAAGTTTCCGCGCCGCTGATGACTTCGCATCGGAAACCACGATCGGCTGTCCCGTATCTCCCCCCTCGAGAACTGGCGGATACAACGGCACCTCCCCGAGCAGCGCCACTCCCAGCTCGTCCGCGAGCCGCCGCCCCCCGCCCGTCCCGAAGATCGCGATCGGCTTTCCCGTCTCCGGCGACTCGAAGTAGCTCATGTTCTCCACCACGCCGATCACCGGCACGCCCACGCGCTCGAACATCTTCGCGCCGCGCAACGCGTCGCCGACGGCGACTTCCTGCGGCGTTGTCACGATGATCGCCCCGGAGACCTGGGTCGCCTGCACGAGCGAGAGCTGTGCGTCGCCGGTGCCGGGCGGCATGTCGACCAGCAAATAGTCCAGCTGCCCCCAGTCCACGTCGTGCAAAAACTGCGTGATGATCTTCATCACGATCGGGCCGCGCCAGATGGCCGGCTGGTCGCGCTCGATCAGGAAGCCGAGTGAGATCAGCTTCACGCCGAACGCTTCGAGCGGCTGAATCTTTTCATCCACCACGGGCGGCGGCGCGTTCACGCCCATCATCCGCGGGATATTGGGTCCATAGATGTCCGCATCCATGATCCCCACGCGCTTGCCGGCCTGCGCGAGCGCGACGGCGAGGTTCACGGTCACCGTCGACTTCCCCACGCCCCCCTTGCCCGAGCTCACGGCGATCACCTTGCCGAGGTTCGGATACAAGATGGGTGTCGGCGCCGCGACGCGCGGGGCCTCGGGTTTCTGATCCATCATCGGAAGCGGAGCGCGCTTCGGTGCAGCGCCAGCAGGCGCCCCGGAAGAAGGCGCCGCCTGCCGCGAGATCTCGGAGGCGTCCTTCACATCCACCCGCACGTCGGTGACGCCCTCGACGCGCTCGATCGCGTGGCGCACGTCACGCGCGAGCGTGGCGTCATCGTCGGCGGCGAGGAGGAGCGTGAGCCTGACGCGGCCTTCGGTTGAAGTCGCGATGTCGCGCACCTGCGACGCGGAAAGCACGTCCGAGCGGGTGCGCGTATTGATGACCTTCGAGAGGGCTTCCTCGATTCGTTCGCTGAATGATGCGGGCATGCCAGAAAGCTAATGAGGCGATGGAGGATCGAAGATGGAAGATCGAAGATGGAAGATCGAAGATGGAGGGCCGAGGAGAGCGGAGTCATCTTCCATCCTCGGTCTTCCATCTTCGGTCTTACAGCAGCTCCCTCGCCGCCGCGATGACCTTTCCCCGCACCTCATCCATCGTCCCCGACACCAGCGCGCCCGACGCTCGCGCGTGCCCGCCCCCGCCGAACTGCTTCGCCAGGGCGTTCGCGTCCACTCCGCGCACCGAACGGAACGAGATCTTCACCTTGCCGTGCCCGAGGTCGCGGAACAGGAGGGCGAGCTTCACGCCGTTCACGGATCGCGGATACTCGGCGATCCCGTCCAGGTCCTCGCCGCTCACCTCGTATTTCTCCAGCGCACCCGCGGCGATGGAGATCCACGCGAGGCCGTTCGCGTCGTCGACCTCGAGCGAGTCGAGCGCATCGCGCAGCAACCGCATCCGTCCCTTCGGCACCGAGGCGTAGATGCGCCGGTACATCTCCTCCGGATCCACTCCCGACGAGAGCAGCCGCGCCGCGATCGCATGACAGCGCGGCGACGTGTTGCTGAACCGGAACCCGCCCGTGTCGGTGAGAATCGCGACATAGAGCGCCGTCGCGATCGCGGGGGTGATTTCCAGTCCGAGCGTCGCACCGAAATCGTACACGAGTTCGCCCGTGGCGCACGCGGCCACGTCGGTCACGTGGATCGTGCCCGGCGGCTCCTCGCCCGGCAGGTGATGATCGATCACCAGCGGCGGCACCTTCATCGCGCGGACCGCCGGCGCGAGCGAGCCGAGCCGCTTCACGTCGCTGATATCGAGCACGATCAGCCGGTCGATTCCCTCCAGGGCGGAAACGCCCTCGGAGGAGCGGTCGCGCACGTCGCCGCCAAGGAGGAACGTGAACATCGGCGGCCACGGCGTGGGGTTCACGACGTGCGCCGTGATCCCCATCTGCCCGAGCAGGCGCGCGAGCGCGGCTTCGGACCCGCAGCCGTCGCCGTCGGAATTGATGTGCGTCGAGAGCGCCACCTTCTGGCCCGGCTGCAACTCGGCGGCGAGCCGCTTTATGTCGGCTCGCCGCGGATCGGGAACTTGGATCGGATCTCGTGTGATGCCGATCAGCCCTTGTTCAGAAGGCTGTGCTTCTGCCCGTAGGTGAAGTAGAACACCAGGCCGATCAGCAGCCACACGCCGAGCCGGGCCCAGTTGGTCCAGCCAAGACCGTAGATCATGGCGCCGCAGACGATGATGCCCATGATCGAGACGAGCTGCACCGCCGGCACCCTGAACGCGCGCGGCAGATCCGGCCGCTTCACGCGGAGGATCCAGACGCCGGCGCACACGAGAATGAACGCGAACAGCGTTCCGATGCTCGTCATCTCGCCCACGATGCTGTCGGGGAGAAATCCGGCAAAAAGCGAAGTGAACACGAAGAAGAGCATGTTCGACTTCCATGGCGTGCGGTACTTCGGGTGCGTGTCCGAGAAGACCTTCGGCACCAGGCCGTCGCGGCTCATCGAGTAGAACACGCGCGACTGGCCGAGGAGCATCACCAGGATCACCGAGGAGAAGCCGGCGAGGATCGCGACGGTCACGAAGTTGGCCAGCCAGGTGTACCCCGTCATGTACTTCTGGATCGCGAAAGTCACCGAGGCCTCGGCGCCCGCGCCGCGGAAGTCCGCGACGGTAGCGATGCCGGAGAGCACATACGAAAACACCACGTACAGGATGGTGCAGATCACCAGCGAGCCGAGGATTCCGATCGGCATGTCACGCGCTGGATTCTTTGCCTCCTGCGCGGCGGTGGAAACGGCGTCGAATCCGATGAACGCGAAGAATACGACGCCCGCGGCGCCGAGGATTCCCATGATGCCGCCGTACGCGTGCGTGACTCCCAGCGGCGTCGTATAGGTCGTTGCCTCGGGGATGAACGGCACGTGGTTGGCCGGGTTGATGAAGCCCCAGCCAAGACCGATCACCACCAGCACGATGGCGACCTTCGTGATGACGATGATGCCGTTCACGAATGCGGATTCCTGCGTGCCGCGAACGAGGATCAACGACAGCAAGAACAAGATGCACACCGCGGGGATGTTCATGATGCCGTGCGTCGTGGTGCCGGCGATCGACTGCAGCGGCGAGTGGCTCCATTCGTACGGAACCGGACTCATGTGCAGGATCCCGAGCAGGTTGTTGAAGTACTGGCTCCACGCGATGGCCACGGTGGCCGCGCCGACCGCATACTCGAGCACCAAGTCCCACCCGATGATCCAGGCGACCAGCTCGCCCATCGTCGTATAGGAATACGTGTACGCGCTGCCCGCGATGGGGATCATCGACGCGAACTCGGCGTAGCAGAGTCCCGCGAAGGCGCAGCCGAAACCGGCCACGATGAAGGCGAGCGTCACCGAGGGACCCGCCCGCTCCGCGATGGCCGCTGCGGTGCGAACGAAGAGGCCCGCGCCGATGATGGCACCGATCCCCAGTCCGATCAGCGACCACGAACCGAGGGTCCGCTTGAGGCCGCTCTCGCCGCCCACATCGCTGTCCTGCATGAGGCGATCGATCGACTTCGTCCGCGTCAACAAACTGGCCACGCAAACCCCCTTTGTGTGCTTCAGTGGACACGACTATCGCGCTTGATACACCCCGGAACACCGAACGCGTCGTTCAGCGTGTGCTTTGCTGCCTGTGTGGCTTGAAGCCGCATAACGTGGCCCGGGGTGAAGGCGGAGTCAAGAAGAACCCGGCCGCCCGACCCGCCTCCGGTTCAACGCCGGATCGGCGTCAAACGCTGTAGTTCGGCGCTTCGCGCGTGATCGTGACGTCGTGCGGATGCGATTCGCGGAGGCCGGCCGCCGTGATGCGCACGAACTCGGATTCGGTGCGCAGCTCCTCGATGCTCGCGCAGCCGACGTATCCCATGCCGGAGCGAAGGCCGCCGACCATCTGGTAGAGCACGTCGCTCACCGGTCCCTTGTACGGCACGCGGCCTTCGATTCCCTCGGGCACGTACTTCTGGGCGCTCATCTCGCCATCCTGGAAATAGCGGTCGGCGCTGCCGTCCTGCATCGCGCTCATCGAGCCCATGCCGCGGATCATCTTGAAGCGGCGTCCCTCGAGCAGGAGCGATTCGCCCGGGCTTTCCTCCGTGCCGGCGAGCATCGAACCCATCATGACCGAGCAGGCCCCGGCCGCGATCGCCTTCACGATGTCGCCGGAGTACTTGATTCCGCCGTCCGCGATGACCGGCACGTCGCCCGCGCCCTCGGCCGCGTCCATCACCGCCGTCAGCTGCGGCACGCCCACGCCGGTGACGATGCGGGTCGTGCAGATCGAGCCGGGGCCCACGCCGACCTTCACGCCGTCCACGCCGCGCTCGACGAGCGCCGCCGCCGCCGCGCGCGTCGCGATGTTCCCCGCGATCAACTGCACGTTCGGAAACGCCTCGCGCACCACGGCGGTCGCGTCGAGTACGTTCTTGTGATGGCCGTGCGCGGTGTCCACCACGAGCGCGTCCACTCCGGCCTCGACGAGAGAGCGCGCGCGATCGAGATACGCGCCCGTCGCGCCGATCGCCGCCGCCACGAGCAGTCGCCCGTGTTCGTCCTTCGCCGCGATCGGATACTGCCGCCGTTTCAGGATGTCCTTCACCGTGATCAGGCCGATCAGGTGGCCGCCCTTGTCCACCACGGGGAGTTTCTCGATGCGGTGCTTCCCCATGATCCGCTCGGCCTCATCGAGCGTCGTGCCGACGGGCGCCGTGATCAGCCGTTCGCTCGTGGTCATCGCCGCGTTCACCGGCCGGTCGAGACTGCGTTCGAACTGAAGGTCCCGATTCGTGATGATGCCGATGAGTCGATCATCGGCGTTCACGATCGGAACGCCGGAGATGTGGAACTTTGCCATCAGCGAGGCCGCTTCGCGCAGCGTCGCGGAATCCGGCAGGGTGTACGGTTTCAGGATCATGCCGCTCTCGGATCGCTTCACCCGGTCCACTTCGGCGGCCTGGCGGTCGATCGACATGTTCTTGTGCAGCACGCCGATGCCCCCCGCTCGCGCCATGGCGATCGCCATCTCGCTCTCGGTGACGGTATCCATCGCCGCCGCGACGAGCGGAACGTTGAGCGTGATGCCGCGGGTGAATCGCGAGACGATGTCGACGTCTTTCGGATGGGTCCCCGATTGGCGGGGGACCAGAAGGACATCGTCGAACGTCAGGGCGGCGTCGGTGCGGATGCGCGACGGACCGCTGCCGGCGGTTGCCGGGGCGGTCCGTGATGACTTCGGTCGAGTTGATAGTCCCATGAGGGAATGTAAGACAACCCGCCGAAGGATTCAACCTTTGGGTTTCTGACTGAACGCTGTCAGCAGACAGCTGCGAGTTGATAGCTGCCGGACAACCGCCTCCTTACCGATCCGCTGGTGGAGACGCAGGAGGTTCCGGCGGTGCGGGCTTCGAGGTCGCCGCGTTCACCACATCGTTCGCCACCGACTTCCCCGCCGCCGCAACACCCGACAGCAGATTCATCGCCTTGCTCATCAACCCCATCGTCTCCGCGACCGTCGAGGCCGAGACCCGTCCCGCGCGCATCGTGTCTTCGACGCCCTCCGCAAAACGCTGGAACACATTCGGCGCGGCGGCTTCGTGCTGTGCGTATTTCGATTCCAGGAACTCGATGTAGTCGAGCACCTGGTAGAGCCGCTCGTCCGACAACGGCTCGAGCCGGCGCAGGATTCGTTCTTTCATGAAATCGTTCATCGCTACCCCCTCCAGCGGGACGGTTTGCCTCTCACATCTATATGAACGTACGGAGACGTCCCGCGGTTTCCGTACAGGCCAAGCCCGCCCACGAGATTCGGATGCCGATGCTCGACGCGCTCTACCGCGCGGGCAACGGCGACGGCATCGGCGAAGGTCACGCGGCCATCCCCATCGACATCGATCGCGAGGTCCGCGGCGTCGCCGTATTGGTGCCGGCTGTCGCCGGCGGCCCGGGGCACCGTGCGGTTGTACATCGGCGTGCGAAAGCCGGACGACACATCCATCGGCATCGCGAAATCCTTCACGCCGAGATCGGCGAGCACGAGTTCGATCTTGTCGAGGATGCGCGGGTCCAGCGCGACGTAGCGCGGCCATACGTCCTGGCCGTCGTGCGTGACGAAATCGCCGAGCCGCAGGTGGGCGCTGACCTGCATCTCGAGGTCTTCGGGAAGCACCTGAAGAAATCCGGCGGGCGGCGGGGAGGCGTCACCGCCGAGACGTTCCCATCGATAATTCCCGATGCGATAGCCGTTCAGCGACGATCCGAATTTCGTCGAGAACGGGACGAGCACGCCGACGACCACCGAGTCCACGATGCGCCTGCCCGACGGCGTCATCAGCGCGAGCCGATACAGTCCGGGCAGCACCGGCGCCTTCACCGTCGTGCCCGTCAGGGTTCGCGGCTCGATCACGGCGCTCGAGTCCTCGGCCTTCACCCAGATATAAGTCGGAAGCGCACTCGATCCGCTGACCTCGACCGGGAAATCGAACAGCTCCCCCGGCATGCGGACCTGGAGGCGCACCTGGCCGCTCTCGCCGAATGCGCTCGACGACGCGGCGATGCGCGGCTCGCCTTTCCCGGCGCCCGAGCCGAACGCCGTCGCGAGCAGCATCGCGGGCGGATTCACGATCAGGAGCGCCGCAATGCCGATCGCGAAGAGGCCGACGACGATGACGCGGCCGAGAGTCCACCCGTCTGTCGGCGGCGCGCGCATGATCAGCGCTTCGAGATCGACTTGAGATCGAGAATCGGCGTCCCCACCGGCTCGCTGTGCCCGGCGCGCACGCGCGCCGTGATCAGCACGCGCGTGAGCGGTGGCAGCGCCTTCGCCTGGTTCAGCAACGACGGCGGGACGGCCAGGTACAGCAGCGCGTTCTCCGCTCCCGGCCCCTTCGCGAGCAGATATGGCTCATCGCGCGCCAGCTCGCGCCGCAGCGGGTCCGCCGTCTGCAGCGAGAGGATCTCGACTTCCCACTGCACGGTCTTTCCGCGCGTCCCCTCCGGATCCGCGCGCAGATCGGCGGCGGTGAGCTGCGCACCGAGCGAGCTGTCCGCGGGCGAGAGCTCGCGCTCTGGAACCCACCCTTCGATTCGAACCTTTGCGAATCCATGATCGTGCGCGAGCATCTGCACGACCGTCCCCGCCGCCAGCTCCGCGACCGCGCTTCCAGCCGGAGCCGCGAGCAACTTGGTCGGCTTGGAGACCGACATGGCTCCCGCGGGCACCGGCGAGGCGGGGGATACCGCGGGTGCCGCGGGCGTCGCGGCCGGCTTCGCCGAGGCGACGGACGCCACCGCTTTCGGAAGCGCGCTCGCGGGAATCCACGCACTGCGCTTGATGCGCGTCCAGGTGCCCGACTTGCCGATGGTGTGCACGCCTGTCCGCGCATGGAGTTCCGCGAGAATCGTCGAGCTCCCCGAGGCCGAGGCGCGAACGCGCAGCGGCGCCTTCGCATCCACCGACGCCGGGAACGTGTCGAGCTTGCCGGTGAGGCGCGACCCGTCCACCCAACCGTCGATGGTGACGAGCACGTTCGCCTGCCTCGTGGACACCACGGCGACCTTCGTTCCCGGCCGAACCGACATCACCGCAGCTCCACCGGGAGCGTTGCGCCCCTCCGCCGCAGCGGTGAGCGCCGTCTGCGCGCCGGCCGACGCCCAAGCGGACACCATCACGCCGATTGCGATCAACGCCCTCGTGGAACAGACGGGGCGAATCGCTGGTAGCTGGGCTTGCGTCCGAATAGCTTTCACACTCGAAAACTACCCTCATACACTTCGCCGGGCCACGATGGCGCGAGCTGCAAATCAACGAAGTCCGGTCGTGCTCGTCGTGCTCGATGGCTGGGGCTACCGCCCCGAGCATGAAGGAAACGCCGTCGCGCTCGCGAACGTGCCGACGTGGAACCGCCTCTGGTCGCGCGCGCAGCGCACGCTGCTCGACGCGTCGGGCGTTGCCGTCGGCCTTCCGGAAGGACAGATGGGAAACAGCGAGGTCGGACACCTCAACCTCGGCGCCGGGCGCGTGGTGATGCAGGATCTCGTGCGCATCAGCGAGTCGATTCGCACCGGCGACTTCTTTCGCAATCCGGTGCTCCGCGCCGCGTGTGCGGTCGCGAAAAAGAATGGCGGCACCCTGCACCTGATGGGCCTCGTCGGCGACGGCGGCGTGCACGCGCACCAGGATCAGCTGCTGGCGCTGGTGGAACTCGCCACGCGCGAACGCGTGCCCCGGATCGCGATTCATGCCGAGCTCGACGGCCGCGACACGATGCCCACGTCGGCCCTCGGCTATGTCGAACAGCTCGAGCAGAAGATCGCCGGTCGCGCGGTCATCGCGAGCGTGGGCGGCCGCTACTACGGCATGGATCGTGACAATCGCTGGCCACGCATCGAACTCTGGTATCGCGCCGCCGTCGAAGGCACGGGCCCGTCGGCCGACAGCGCCGAGCAGTTCATTCGTGATGCGTACGCCCGTGGCGAGACGGACGAGTTCATCAAGCCCGTGGTGATCGTGAGCAACGGCAAGCCCGTCGCCCCGATGCGCGACGGTGACGCGCTCATCTGCTGGAACTACCGCTCCGACCGCATGCGGCAGATCGTGCGCGCCATTGCGCCGGCTGCATCGGCAAGCTTCGACGGCTTCCTCGTGGTCAAGCGCCCGGCCCTGCATGTCGCCACGATGACCCAGTACGACGCGACATTCGGCCTGCCCGTCGCGTTCGAGCCGTTCTCGATGGCCAGGATCGTCGCCGAGGTGCTGTGCGACGCCGGCCTGACGACCCTGCGCACGGCGGAAACGGAGAAGTACCCGCATGTGACATACTTCTTCAACGGCGGCGTCGAGAAGCCGTATCCGGGCGAGGAACGGATCCTCGTGCCCAGCCAGAAGGTCGCGACCTACGACTTGATGCCGGAAATGAGCGCGGCGGGTATCACGGATGTACTGTGCGCGCACGTCGAGTCGCGCGCACACGATTTTACGCTCGTCAACTACGCCAACGGCGACATGGTGGGACACAGCGGCAACCTCGCCGCGACGATCAAGGCATGCGAAGTCGTGGACCAGTGCCTCGCCCGCGTGATCGCGAGCGCGGAAAAGACGGGAACGCGACTGCTCATCACGGCCGACCACGGGAACTGCGAAATGATGATCGATCCAAAGACCGGCGGGCCGCACACGGCCCACACGACCAACCCCGTCCCGTTCGTGATCGTCGGCGACGACGCGCAGCTGCGCGCCGGCGGCGCACTCCGCGATGTGGGACCCACCGTGCTTTCGATGCTCGGCGTCGAAACGCCCGCCGAGATGACCGGCAAGGACCTCCGGCTCGCGGAGATGGGCCGGTGAAAAAGTCCTTACTGTCGCCTGCCCTCGCGCTGTTGCTCGCATGCGGCTCCACGCTCGCCGCGCAGACGATCGGATCGCTTCCCGACAAGAGCCCGTTCCTCGACCTGCACGACCCCATGCGCTTCGGCGTCTTCGCCGGATGGCTCGCGACGGGCAAGGACATCGTCGGCGTCGGCCCGAAGAGCGCGCCGTTTTTCGGCGTTCGCTACGATCTCGCGGTCGGCGGCCCGGTATACCTGACCGGCTCGCTGTTCGGCGCGAGCACGACCCGGAGCGTGCTCGACTACACCAAGAGCGCCGCGACACGCAACATCGGGACGCAGGGCATTGGCCTCGTGGGCGCGAACGTGTCGGGTGCGCTGTCGCTCACCGGTCCGCGCAGCTGGCACCACCTCCAGCCGCTCGTGAACCTCGGCGTCGGCGTCGTGAGCGCCCCGGGCGACAAGCCGGATGTCTCAGGCTACAAGTTCGGCACGCAGTTCTCGTTTTCGTACGGATTCGGCGTGCGCTACGCGACCGGCCGCAACTCCGAGCTTCGCTTCGACCTGAATCAGTACTGGTGGCAGCTGAAGTACCCGCCTCTCTATCGCTCCACGCAGGGCGACCCGGTCGCGATCCGTGCGACGGGCTCGCTCGACTCGTACACGGCGAACACCGCCCTGACGATCGCGTGGTCGCTGAGGAGCTTCCGCTGAGGCGCATCCGTTAGTGCACGCCGCGTCGCTCACGCGCCGGGTCTCGTTCAGCGCGACGCACCGGTATCGCCGCCCGGAGTGGGACGACGCGAAGAACGAGGAGGTCTTCGGCCTCTGTGCGCGCATGCAGTATCACGGTCACGACTACACGTGCGACGTGACGGTCAGCGGTCCAGTCGACGAGACCACCGGCATGGTGGTCGACTTGCGCGAACTCGATCGTGCGCTGCGAGTGGAAGTCGTCGAGCGGTTCAACCGCCACAATCTCAACACGGACGTCGCCGAGTTCGCCGAGGGAAAACAGATCCCGACGGGCGAGAATCTCGCGCGGCTCATCGCGCAGAACGTGCAGCGTGCGATCGGAACGGGCGCCGTTGTCACGCAGGTCACTGTTGCCGAGGACGCCACGCTGAGCTCGACCTGGCGCTCCGTTTCCGAGAGCGCCACTTGGCGCTCCTCGGGATGAGCGGCCCGTCGCACTGCACCGGCGCGATCATCGCCGGCGGGCGCGCGACGCGGTTCGGCGGCGTGGCGAAGGGTCTGGAACTCGTAGGAGGCGTGCGCATCATCGATCGCGTCGCCTCCGCGCTCGGCGAATCGTGCGACGACTTGATCATCGTCGCGAACGACGCCACCGCCGCGGACTGGATTCCGGGCGCGCGCGTCGTCGCCGACGTTCGGCCCGGCATGGGCGCGCTCGGCGGCGTGCACGCGGCGCTCGCGAACGCCCGTGACACGGTGCTCGTGCTCTCGTGGGATTCACCGTTCGTGCCCGGCAGCCTCATGCGCGCGCTCCGCGACGCGGGCGAGAACGCCGACGCCGACGCCGCCGTGCCCGTCAGCAACTCGCCGCTGGGATTCGAGCCGCTGTGCGCCTGGTATCGCGCGTCGTGCCGCGCCGCGGTCGAGCGCCACCTGGAGTCCGGCGACCTGCGCGCGGGAGGCTGGCAGGGTGAGGTGACCACGGTTCGCGTGGACGCCTCGCCTTGGGGCGATCCGGATGAGATCTTCTTCAACGTGAACTCTGCCGCCGACCTCGCGATGGCTGACACTCGAAGCCGCCTCGTACGATGAAACACTTTCCGCTGCTGCTCGCCGTCGTCCTCGCGGCCGCGTGCGGAGGCCGCACGCATGCGACGGCGCTCGCTCCGGCGGGCTCGCGCGCCGCACTGCGGCCGTACGCCGACTCGCTCATCGCCAATCCGATGTTCCGCACGGCGAACTGGGGTGTGCTCGTCGTCGATCCGCTGTCGGGCGACACGCTCTACTCGCACAACGCGGGCAAGCTGTTCATGCCCGCGTCGAACCAGAAGCTGCTTACGGGCGCCACGGCGCTGACGCAGCTCGGTCCCGATTTCCGCTTCGTCACGCGCTTCGCCACGAACGGGCCACAGCGCGACAGCACGCTCGACGGCGATCTCATCGTCGTGGGCCGCGGCGACCCGACCTTCAGCGACTCGATGCGCGCGGGCGACTACCGGAACGCGTTCCGCGACATGGCGGACTCGCTCTCCAGCAGGGGCATTCGCCGGATCCGCGGCTCGCTCCGGCGCGCCGGTGACGTATTCCCGGATTCGACGTACGGCTTCGGATGGCAGGTCGACGATCTCCGGACGTCCTCCGGCGCGGTGGTCGACGAGCTGTTCGTGAACGAAGGGCTCCTGCCGGGCAAGCGGGTGCGCTCGAACGGCGACACGGTGTCCGCCCCGGTCGTCATTCGCGAGCCGGCTGCCGCGTTCCTCGACGCGTTCGCGGCCGCTCTCTCGGAGAGGCACATCACGCTCGACGGATCGGCGGATGCGCGAGCCACACTCCCCGACTCCGGCTTGCTGCCGATCTTCGAGCTGCGTTCACCGCCCCTCTCGGCGATCCTCGCGCGCATGGCCAAGCCGTCGCAGAACCAGATCGCCGAGATCCTCTTCAAGACGCTCGCGCTCGAGAAGACCGGGGTCGGCACGGCCGACAGCGCCCGCCGCGTGGTCGAACGCCAGCTGCTCGCATGGGGCGCCCTTCCCGATGGCTTCGCCGTGCGCGACGGCAGCGGCCTGTCGCGCCACGATTATGTGACGCCGGAGACCATCGTTCGTGTGCTCGACGCGATGCGAACGAGCCGCGATTTCCCCGTGTGGTACGACGCGCTGCCGATCGCGGGCGTCGATGGCACGATCTCCGCGCGCATGAAGGGAACGCCCGCCGAGCGGAATGTGCGTGCGAAAACGGGAACGGTCGACAAGGCGCGGTCCCTGTCAGGTTACGTGACGACCGCCGACGGCCGGATGCTCCTGTTCAGCCTCCTGTGCAACAACTTCACGGTTCCGAACAGGGAGGTCGAGCGCGTGCAGGATGCGATTCTCGTGCTGCTCGCGTCCAGCCGCATCGGGAGTCGCTGACCGTGGAGAAACGGTCGGGCGACAGCGCGCCGCTCCAGGTCGCCGACGCCGTCGCGCGAATTCTCGCCGAGGTGCGCGCGCTCGGCTCCGTGAAGCGCCCGCTGCTCGACGCATACAACAGTGTGCTCGCGATCGATGCCGTCGCGCCGGTGACGCTTCCACCGTGGGACAACTCGGCGATGGACGGCTATGCGGTCCGGTCGGCGGACCTCGTGCGTCTGCCGGTGAAGCTACGCGTGATCGAGAGCGTCGCCGCGGGACAGTTCCCGTCGCGCACCGTGGGCCCCGGCGAGGCGACGCGAGTAATGACGGGCGCGCCGGTTCCTGCAGGCGTCGACACCGTGGTGCGGCAGGAGGACACCGACGGCGGCACCGTCAGCGTGGAGATTCGCGACGCGCGCGACGCGAGGAGGAACGTGCGACCGCGGGGCGAGGACATCGCGGAGGGGCGCGTGGCCATCGCCGCGGGCACGCCGATTGGCGCCGCGCAGATCGGCGTGCTCGCCTCGCTCGGCTTCGCGGAGGTGAAGGTTGTCCGCGCACCGCGCGTCGCGATCCTGACCTCGGGTGACGAACTCGTCGAGCTCGATGGATTCGACCAGGTTCGGGCCGGAAAGAAGATCGTTTCCTCCAACGGCTACACACTGCAGGCGCTCGTGCGCGCGGCCGGCGCCGAGCCCGTGTATCTGGGGATCGCGTCGGATACGCCCGAATCGCTGCGCGCGCTGCTGGAGAAGGCGCGCTCGTGCGACATGATCATCACGTCTGCGGGGATCTCGGTGGGTGAGCACGACCACATGCGCGGCGTGCTCGAGGCAATGGGTGCGGAAATGAAGTTCTGGCGCGTGCGCATGCGACCCGGTGCGCCGATCGGATTCGGCCTGCTCGACGGCAAGCCGTGGATCGGGCTCCCCGGGAACCCCGTCTCGACGATGGTGACCTTCGAGCTCTTCGCGCGGCCCGCGATTCACAAGATGCGCGGCCACCGGAAACTCTTCCGGCGTCCCGTGCAGGTGGTGCTCGACGAGCCCGTCACGACCCACGCCGAGCTCACGCATTTCCTGCGCGCGATCGTCACCGTGCGCGACGGGCGCAGTACGGCGCGCCTCACGGGCCCGCAGAGTTCGGGCATCCTCACGTCGATGTCGAATGCGAACGCGCTTCTGGTGGTTCCGCCCGATCGCCGGAGCGTGGGCGCGGGCGAAACGCTGAACGCGATTCTCATCGGCGACGACGCGGAACTCGCGAGTGATTTTGCCCTCTGACCTCGCGCCGGAGCTGCAGGCGCTCGACCGGCGTTTCGTTCTCGCGAGAGTGAACGTCGCGGTCGCGGGCGGCGAGGTCACGCTCGAGACGCCACGCAGCGCCGACGAGCTGATCAATGAAATCGATTTCGAGCGCGATGAGCGACTGCCGTACTGGGCGGACATCTGGCCGTCGTCGACGGCGCTCGCGAGCGTCGTCGCCGAACTCGACGGACAGGGCAAGCGCGCGCTCGAACTCGGCTGCGGCCTTGGCCTGGTCACCATCGGCGCGCTGCGCGCCGGGTTCGATGTGGTCGCCACCGACTACTACGAGGACGCCCTGCTCTTCGCGCGGCGCAACGGATTGAGCGCCGCGGGCCGCGAGCCGCGCACGCGGCACGTGGACTGGCGCGAGTTTCCGTCCGATCTCGGGCGCTTTGACCTCGTGCTGGCGTCCGACGTACTCTATGAGCGCGAGTACGCGACGCTCGTCGCCGATGCGATCGTCACGTCGCTCGCGCCGGGCGGCGTCGCCCTCGTCGCCGATCCGGGCCGTGTGGCGCTGCTCTCGTTCGTGACCGCGTGCGAGCAGCGTGGCTGCACCGTCGGCATCCGCGCGCGCGTCCCGTGGACCGACGGCACCGCCAAGCAGACGATCACGATTCACGAGATCGCGTCACCACGCCGCGCTTGAACGCGATTTTCAGCGGACCACAGCTCGCATATCTGCTCATCGCCCTGGTCGTGCTCGGCCTCGCATTCGCCGGCATCGTGTGGGTTGGGCGAATGATTCGCGGCGAGCTCGGATCGGGAGCCGCGCGCGGCGGCGATCCCGCGGGGCTCGCGATGCTCGAGCAGGTGCCGCCCGCGATGATGAAGGAAGCGATCGCGCGAGGGCTCGTGGTGCCGTCGCAGCTGGCGGGGATGACGGCGATGGAACGGACGTTTCTGTTCGGGTCGTTGAAACAGAGGCTCGCATCCGCCGAGCCGACTGCACCCGTTTCCGCACCCGCTGCCGCACCAACCGCTGTCCCCGTTGCTCCGCCGACGCCTGCACCCGCGCCGATGCCGCCCGCCCCGGCGCTCCCCGCCGGCGTCCCGCCCGCGATGCTCGCGATCCTCAACGCCGAGAAACTGCGCGTCTGGTGTCCGATGTGCGGGACGGAACTTCAGCTTCCGACGTTTCCGCCGCTGCTCGCCCGGTGCACGAACTGTGGGATGAAGTCGGCGGTCCGCACAGAAGAGGGCGGACGATATGTGGTCAACGTAGCGCCGCCACCAAAGCTCTGACGGCTGCAGAAGCGCGAGGGGCAAGGGGCGTTCAGACGGTGAGGGGCGACGTGTGAGGGGCGATCTAGCGAAGAGCGACGCGTGAGAAGCGAGGAGCAGGTCTCCTCACTTCTCGCACGTCGCTCTTCGCCAAGTCGCCCCTCACACGTCGCTCGTCCCCGTTCCTCCCCGTCGCTCGTCCCCGCTCTATTTGACGGATACCTGCCCCGGCTCGACGCGTACCACCCGAAGCACCTGCACCATCTTCACCCCTCCCACATCCAATACGACGCGGTAATCCCCCGTCTCCATCTCCGCATTCCCGCGGCCGCCGAACCCGCCGCCTCCACCGCCACCACGTCCGCCGCGTCCCGCGCCCGCGCCCGCATCGCGAGGCGCAGTCGGCGATCCGCTCGAGTCGGGCACTGCCTGAGACTCCGACGGCCTGGTCGGCGAACCCGGCCCCGCTATCCCGCGTCCACCACCACCGCGTCCCGCGAAGTCCGCGCCGCCGATGGCGAAGTTCCACGTCACCCGATTGATGCCCGCACTCTGCGGACCCGTGAGCCGGGCAACCGTGTCGCCCGCCGCGTTCACCACCATGACCCGCACCGGGCTCGTCACCGCCGACGCCAAACGATACTGAATCTCCGCGCCACTCGGTCCGCCCTCACCCTTCCATGAGCGCTGCGCGCGCGGCTCAGATCCCTGAGGCATCTGTGCATAGTTGAACGCGACCGTCGGCTCGAACAGGTATGCCGACGCCGCCAGCACGTTCGGCTTCATCTGCTGCAGCGGCGCGACGTCGAGAATCTGGATCGCCCGTCCGTGCGTGCCCGCAATCAACTCGTGATCGCGCGGATGAATCTGCAAATCGTAGACCGGCACCGTCGGAAGGTTCTCCGCGAGCGGGAACCAGCTGCCGCCCTTGTTGAGCGAGGCGAACGCGCCGATCTCCGTGCCGCAGTACAGCAGGTTCGGGTTCACGAGGTCTTCGCGAACCACATAGACCGAGCCCGGCTTGTTCGTCGGGAGGTTGGACGCGATCGAGCGCCACGTCTTGCCCCAGTCATTCGAGGCGTACAGGTACGGCTTGAAGTCGTTCTCGCGATGATTGTCGAGCGCGACATAGACGGTCGCGGAATCACTGTGCGACGGTTCGATGCTGCTCACGTGGATGACGTTCGGCGCGCCCGGGAAATGGCCGCCGAGGTTCTCCCACGATCCGCCGTCGTTGCGAGTCATCTCGACCTTGCCGTCGTCCGTGCCGGCGAAGAGCAGGCCCGCGCGGATCGTCGACTCGTTGATCACGACGACCGTGGCGTTCTCCTCGGCGCCCGTCGCGTCACGCGTAATCCCGCCCGAGGCGTCGGGCGCCGCGTTGCCGTTCTCGTCGAACCCGCTCGACATGCGGATCCAGTCCTTGTTGTCACCCGAGAAGTCCGGCGAGATCGCGTACGGCGCGTCGCCCTTCTTCACCGACTTGAAGACCTTGTCCGCTCCGCTGTAGAAGACGTTCGGGTCGTGCTTCGAAAGGATGAACGGCGTGTTCCAGTTCCAGCGCGTCGCGACGCTCGGGTCGGACATGTCCTTCTTCATCTTCGCGCGAATGTCGGCGATCTGCTTCTCCTGCTCTGCCGTCAACGCAGTACTGCCGTCTCCTCTGATTTGCTGGATCTGCGCCCCGTACGTGTTCACGCTGACAGTGCGCGCCTTGATGTTCGTGGTCACGCCGGTCGCGAGGTTCTTCCGGGCCATGTTGCCGCCCTGCGACTCGTAGTAGACAATGTTCGGGTCGTTCGGGTCCTGCGCCGTCTGGAGGCCGTCGGCCGCGAACAGCGCGAACCAGTCGGTCATCTGCAGCTGGCCGTTGCGACGCCGGCTCCAGCCGCACGACGAGCCGTTGTCCTGCAGGCCGCCGCACACGCGGTACGGAACCTGGAAGTCGTAGCTCACGCCGTAGAACTGGCCCATCGCCATGTTGTTCAGCGCGTCGTAGTTGCCGCCGCGATCCCACGTCTGGAAGATGCCGGCGTCGCCGACGATGACGAAATGCTCCGGATCGTTGGGATCGATCCACATCCCGTGATAATCCTCGTGCTGTCCGAGCATGCCGAGGCGCCACGAGTGGCCGCCATCATCGGAGAACTGCATGTCCACCGCGAGGCGGTAGATGCGATCAGGATTCTTGGGGTCGACGCGGATCTGCGAGAAGTAGAACGGTCGGTTGTCGATCGTGCTCATCCACTTCCACGTCTTGCCCGCATCGGTCGAACGATAGAGGCCGCTCAGCAGGCGCTGCGGCTTCTTGCCGCGGATCGAGTCCGCCTCGACCATGACGTACACGATGTTCGGATTGCTGTGGGCGACCTGGATGTTCATGCGCCCCTTCGGCGTCTCCGGGAATCCGCCGCCCTTGATCTCGTGCCAGCTCGCACCTCCGTCGGTCGTCTTCCAGAGCGCCGAGCCCGGGCCGCCGCTCTTGAGGAACGCCGGCTTGCGCACGCGTTCCCAGCTTGCGGCGTACAGCGTGTTCGGATCTCGCGGATCCATGACGATGTCGACGAATCCAGCTTTGTCGCTGATGAACTTGCTCAGCGTCCACGTCTTGCCGCCGTCCACGGTCTTGTACAGGCCGCGTTCCGGATTCGACGCCCACTGCGCGCCGAGCGCGGCGACGTACACGATGTTCGGGTTGGTGGGGTGCACGACGATGCGGCCGATGTGCTGCGTCTTCTCGAGCCCCATCGACGTCCAGGTCGCACCGCCGTCCACCGACTTGTAGACGCCGAAACCCGGCGTGACGCTGTTGCGCGAGTTCTGCTCGCCCGTACCGGCCCAGATGATCTTCGGATCGCTCGGCGTCAGCGCGATGTCGCCCATCGACGCGATCGGCGCGTGATCCCAGAGCGGCGTCCAGGTAGTACCCGCGTTGACCGTCTTCCAGATGCCGCCGGCGGCACCGGCGACGTAGAACACCTTGGGATTTCGCGGATCACCTTCGACGTCGGTGCTCCGTCCGGCCATGTTCACCGGGCCGATCGAGCGCCACTTGAGTGAGGCGAGCGTGGCCGAGTCGGGGGTCTGCGCCGACACCGTCGTCGCGAGACCGAGGAAGAGGGCCGGCAGCAGTCGGGAGAACGACACGCGCATTCGCATCTGATGTGGGGGCTGGAGTTAGTGCCTACCTGCACCCGAATCACGCGGCGGTGAGCTTACTTGTTGAATCGTGTCAATAGAATGACAGCGCTCATTAGGCAGCCCTTTCTGGCTTTAGCGCCCGGCCAGAGTGTAGAAACAAACAGCTCTGCCGCGGATTTTCACGAAATCCGTGGCAACGCCGTTTGTTATTTGTAAATGCGCGCAACCACGAGAGCGGTGAGCACGATCGCCGCGCCGTCGAGCAGGATCTGGTGCAGTGCGAGATCGTACGCGATCGGCTGGATCGCATAGTACGTGATGAACTTTGCCGCCGGCACCAGCGCCGCCATCACGATTCCGTATCGCAGCCCTTAGCCGAACCACGGCTTCTCCGTCCGGCCGCGCTCGTAGATCCACGCGAACGGGATCGCCATCGTGACGTTGGCGATCAGCACGAACGGCATATGTCTCGCCGTCTCCTCCGCCGATGGACTTCCTCGCGGTTAACGGGAAAGCGGCGTGTCCAATAATGGGACACGCCGCCTCCTCCAGCCATTCCTGGCGGGCTACTTCGCTGTTGGCGCTGTCACTCGCGCGCGCTCGAGTCTCGTGATGGTGCCATCCACGACGCCCATATAGACGACGCCACCCGGGCCCCAGCCTGCGATGACGCGGCCCGGCGGAATCAGCACCCGATCCTTCAGTTCTCCCTTGTTGTTGACCACGTCGTACACCGTACCACCGTTGACCATCTTGCTCGTGCGAATCCAGAGGTTGCCGTCCGCGTCACCTCGCGAGGCACCCTGTCGAAACGCTGGGCGATAGTCCGGCATTTCGTTGAGCGACACGAAATTCAGTGGCAGCGAGACTCCCGACGGCGCGCCGCCCGCACCCCCGCGCCCGCCCATGCTAATGGTCATGGTGCCGTCCGCCTGCGGGCGCTGGCGCGTGCCGGTCTTGCCGGTGTCGCTGGTCGTTTTGGAGTCGGCACCGGACGTCCCCGCCATCTGCGCCATCATCGTGGCGCGCTGCTTCTCAATCGCGATCCGCGTGGAGTCGATGATCGCCGTCTTGTCCTCGTCGGTAAGGCGCTGCCAGTCGAACGCCATCTTCGAGCCCGCAGTCTTCTGGCCATCCGGGCTCACGAGATCCACACGGTAGTCCTGCCCGCGAATGATCGCGACAGTGCCGTCGGACAGCATTGCCCAGTCGTCGGTCCAAGGCATCGGATTCACGGTCGTCGTGACCTGAACATTCCCGGTGTTCTCGTCGCGCGTCATGTTCATCTGGATCTTCGGGATCCGGAACGTCGCGGCGGTATCCACCTTTCGGGTCTTGAGATCGACCCGCACGACAAACGACGACTCCGGAAACGCCGGTAGCTGGAACTGTCCCGGCGCAGCCCCCCTGGAGGAGTTCATGGCGAACCGCTGCTGCGCCCGATAGACCAGCCGTCCCTGCATGTCGAATCCCGGTGTTCCATTCGGACCACCGATCAGCGCCATCACCTCGTTCGGAAGCGGCGCCGCCATCGTCCGCACGATCTTTCCGTTCCCGTCGATCACGAGCATCGAGATCGACTGCGGATCCACGAAGAGCGTGGAGTCCCCGCGAAACGTCACGAGGCCGCCCAGCCGCGAGCCGTACGCGTTCCCCGTCGCGCTGGTCGAGTCGGCGACGACGGTAAAGTTCTTGAAGGTCGAGTCGAACAGGAGCACGCGCCGACCGGTCAAGTCGTGAACGATGACGCGTCCCCCGGGAAGCGCGCGAACCTGCGAGACGCTGGCAAGCGGCTCGGCCGAAGTGCTCAGCACCGGACCCAGCGGCCGCACCGGCGGCAGCACTTGCTGTGCTCCCGCCGCGGAAGCAAGCAGGGTCAGTGCGACGATGGAAGATCGAACCATGTTCTTCATGTCGGTATTGGATGAAGGGTCGGTCGAACGCTGTTCGCGTGTTGGCATTTCTGCTATCGCATGATCGTGACTGTCATCGCGCCGCCGCCCGCTCCGATCGCCGACGCCATGTTCGAGAACGGATTGGCTCCCGAGCCGGCCGTGCCGGACCGGATCGACTGGAGATACCACGGGTCGAGCGAGCTCGTGACGATATCGGGCAGCTTGCGGCGCTGCTCGGACGAGAGCATCCGCTTCACTCCGGGCGTGATCTTCAGCAGGAGATCCACCGTCGCCTCGCGCGCGGCACGATACCGGCCGTATGCCGCGTTGTGATCGTAGTGGTCCGGCAGCGCGGCGAGCGCCTTCGAGACGGGAGACCAGATCGAGTCGATCTTGATGGAGTACCAGCGGTTGAGCGTCGCGATGCTGTCGGCCTGGTCGCCGGTAAGCTTGAGCGTGTCGGCCTGCCGCAGGATCTGCGGCAACGGGTTGAACACGGCGTTCGTGCCGTAGAGCAGCTTCAGCATCATCTCCGGCACTTTCGTGCCGTCCGTCGTCCGGCCGCGGTCGAGCGTCTGCGTGAGCGTTTGGCGCTCGCGCGTCGGCGCCGTGTCCCAGCGAAGCATCGCCACGACGCTCACCGGCGCGAGCACCGAGTTGAAGGCGCTGCTCGACGAACCGAACCGCTGATTGACCGCGTAGACGTACCGCTGGTTGGTGCGATCGAATCCGCGCACGTACATCAGGTTGTTGTCGATGAACGGCGTCTGGCCCCATCCCTGAAGATGGTTCTCACCGTGAAGCATGAGATCGGCGGCGCCCAGCGGATTGTTGATCGAAAGCGAGAACGTCGCGCGCTGCGGAATGTGGAACGTGAGCGGATTGAACGAGAGGTTCAGGCTCGCGCTCGTCGTCCAAGGCCCCTCGCAGCTGTTCAGCCCGGCGAGCTG
>Ga0207932_1000028_pt1 | contig 45261 bp, 43 predicted proteins | sample NGESurdeep092012_FD_184480 | JGI IMG/M metagenome (GOLD analysis project Ga0207932, IMG submission 184480) | Arctic peat soil microbial communities from Barrow, Alaska - NGEE Surface sample 415-2 deep-092012 (SPAdes) | ecosystem: Environmental > Terrestrial > Soil > Wetlands > Peat ...
AACAATGACGGCGATCGACGATTATATCAAAGAAGTGTTTGGACGTGACGCAAGCGTCATACAGGTCAGTGAACTTGGGCAGCCAGCAGCTGAGCTCAAAGGCTTTGGTTATGGAAAGCCCTACCAGATCACATTTTCATTGGACGGCGTTCTCAAGTCCGTCGTGCTGTCGTCGATGCGACGAGAGGGCGGCTTTGGTCACGACCACTTTTCCGACCGGGCTCAGATACTCATCTGGCAGCACGCTACGTTTGGCTTACTGCCCCGGCACGTACGCGCTTTCGACGTAGGTTACTTCACCCGTGAGGGTCAAATGCGGTCTGCTCGCGACGCCGACGAATATTTTATCCTAATGGACTTAGTCGCTGGGACTGAATACTTCTACGACCTCGACCGCGTCAAGGATACAGGGACGCTCACCAAACTTGACGTCGCTCGCGCTCAAGCGCTCTCAGATTACCTCGCAGAGATCCACGCCATAAGACAGGCCGACCCTGTCATTTATACGCGCCGCATTCGCGATCTAGTGGGTCACGGGGAGCTTATTATGGGCCTGGTCGATAGCTATCCTCAAACGTTCGACGTATTTTCGCAAGATGACTTCCGTCTTTTCGAAAAGCGATGCATAGACTGGCGGTATACGCTAAAGAACCGCGCACATCGACTTTGTATGGTGCACGGTGACTATCACCCGTGGAACATCATGTTCAGAGATGGCACCGATTTTACGGTTCTCGACAGGAGCCGCGGAGAATTTGGTGAAGCGGCTGACGACATCACGTCGTTGAGTGTAAACTACCTTTTCTATTCAATTCAAAAGTATGGGAAGCTGGCAAAGGAGTTCAAGACGCTTTTTGAAAGATTCCTAAGCAACTACCTCGAAAAGACGCAGGATCACGAACTGCTTGAAGTTATACAGCCATTCTATGGGTTCAGGGGGCTCGTGGTCGCAAGCCCAATATGGTATCCGCACATTGATCTACAGGTGCGGCAGCGGCTATTCAACTTCGTAAGGAATGTACTTGAGGTTGAGACATTCGACTACCGAAACGTAAACGAGCTCCTTAAAGATTGAAGAAAGGAGAGGAGTGTCACTTAGATATGGCTTGGGCGATCTGGATCACAGGACTGCCAGGGAGCGGCAAAACCTCTGTGGTTAGGGAGGTTGCAGCCAAGCTCAAAGGTAAGAAGCTGCGGATGCTCCAACTTGACGAGATTCGCACTATCGTCACACCCCACCCGACGTATTCTGAGCAAGAGCGCGACATCTTGTACGCATTTCTCGCTTATACGGCAAAGGCGCTCACAGAATGCGGTGTAAATGTCATAATCGACGCAACTGCAAACCGAAAACGATATCGGAATCTCGCCCGACGACTAATACCACGCTTTGTTGAAATATATGTCAGCTGTTCTCTCGAAACGTGCAAGCGACGAGAGGTCCATCGTATTGCAGAGTTCACACCACGGGGGATCTACGAAAAATCGAAGGCACCTGAGGCTGCGGTTCCTGGCGTAAATGTACCGTACGAGATGACTGAAAACCCCGAGTTGACAATAGACAGCGAGAGCGTTGGGCCAGCAGAGGCAGCCGAGATTATCGTTCAAGAGATTAAGCGGCGGTTCAATGGAACTTGATGATGTTACCACTTTAGCTACACGGGCGATGGAATCCGTGCTTGCGTTCGTCAGAGCGGATGGAAACTTCTCGGCGATAACAAAGTACAAGGAGCGCGATGTGACGAGGAGGTTCGACCTCGTTGCAGAGCAGAGCCTGCAAGACGAATTGTTCGAATGGGGCGTTAGCGCGCGCATTGTCTCAGAAGAACGCGGCGACCGAATTATAGGCGACGACCCGAGCTGCACGTTCGTGTTTGATCCGATCGACGGATCAACCAATCTCGCGATTGGCTTTCCTTACTTTTGCTCGTCGCTTGCATATGCGCCAAAAATCGACGACGTTTTGCTCAGTGACATCAGTATAGGCGCGGTCGTAACGAACTCGCTAGATGTGTATGCAGCCGAAAGGGGCCAAGGAGCCCGCCTCAATCAAACGCCGATTGTAACACGGAAAGTACCGCGCTATAAGCCCGTTGTTGCCGGATACGCCTATGGCGTGTCGCACATTCCGCGCGGACTCATCGAGTTCGAAAAGAGCGCTAAGGTGCGGATTTTCGGGAGCATTGCTTACGATATTTGCCAAGTCGCCACCGGGACGCTCGACGCAGTCATCGACACCCGAGACCGCCTCAGCAGTTATGACATCGCCGCTGCGCGACTTATCTTGCAGGAGTCGAACGGAATCATAACAACGGATGACGGCAGCCTATTCGATGCCCCCGTAACCGCTTCAAATCTATCACTTCTGTGTTCTACAAACCGAACGCTTCACGACAGCATTGTTGATAAGTTACGACAATTCGAAGCGTAAGTGAGCAGAAACGCAAATAGCGCATCTTAGCTTGCGAAACACCTGCTGGACACCGAAATAGCTGGAAGAGTTCACACCTACGCCTTTTCGTAGCAACGCCACATCTTGAAAAAATCGGTCCTACTCATTTGCAGCTCGTGAATGATGCCGTGCAGCAATCCTGTGGGAAGCTGGCGATGTGCGTGAATCGGTATTGTAGTTGCTCGTCCGTCCTCGGCGACTAAACGAACGTGTGATCCTCGCGTTCGAGTGACGCGAAAACCGATAGATTCCAAGAACTTTACTAGCTCGCTCCCGCTGATCAAGGGGAACTTTTCGGCGCTTGCTGCAATAGCGCTTGTTTGCTCACACCTCGACTTCAACTTCAGATCTTTCTCCCCTCCTCAAGCTCTTCCTCACAGAGCTGAATGCACTCTTTAATGTTATCGAAGGCCTCTTCAATTGTGTTACCGTAGGAGTGACAGCCTTTCAAGGACGGGCACGACGCGATGAAATAACCACCCTCATCTTTCCGAATTACTATTTGACGCTCCCCCAAGAATTGTCCCCTACTGGGCTTCCTTCTTATGTATATGAATATATGGGCCGTTGATTGGCGTTTCCGTGAGCAAATAGATCAACGTTAGGCCGCGTCAATAGAATGGCAGCGTTAGATTACGGCGCCTTCGTAGAGATTTTATGGTCGAGTGTTGACAGAAAGAGGGGCCGGACAAAGACTTAAGTCGGCAAACACTCGTTTGTACTGTGTCTAAGCAAATTGGCCAACGGCGTTTTTTGCACCATTCAAAGGTGGGGACGTCCAATCGTGTTGAGTGAAGGACAAGACAATCGAAAACTCAAGAGGGTCGGCGAGGGCCTCAGGTCTCGCGTGACTTTAACAAGCGATGTCGCTTACAAACAAAGCGCGAATTCCTCTCAGTTTATCCCTGCGCTGTTTTACACTCAGGGCCAGAATGACTATACACAAGCCCTCGAACTCAAGCGAGCTCTGATTAAAGAGCATGAAGGAGATGTGCTCGAAGAAATAATCCCAGGGAGCGAGCTCGTGAACGAGCGAGGGACGTGTTACCGTATAGAGTCGTTAGAGAAGGTAAGGTTACAGACGATATGCTCAAATAAAGCCAAGGAGAGCTTAATATCAGATTTTAAACTCCTTTTTGGCGTTAGAGAGGCTACCGAGAACGCCTTGAAGGACGGTGGCTATCGTACTATCGAAGATCTCGTTGAGCACAACCGCTTTGGGGAGCAGGCACGTCGTTTCCTAGAACTTATCGAAGCACTCGATACGGGCGAGATAATCGAGTGGATAGGAGAGCGGTTCTCAAAATCGCATCCGCTTGCATTACATACCTCGGGCTTTCACACACCGGACGAGTTGCTCTTTGTTGACATCGAGACGTTGGGGCTTTTCTCCAGTCCGATCATAATTATAGGGCTGGCTAAATCGATCGGCGAGACCCTAAACGTGTACCAATATGTTCTCAGGGACGTGCACGAAGAGCCCGCTGCGCTAGCTGCGTTTCTTTCTCACGTCGACGCACATTGTGCGCTCGTCACGTACAACGGGCGAACTTTTGACGTGCCATACCTTGAGCAACGTCTCGCTTACTACCAGATACACGGCGATTTGCACAGAGCGCACTTCGACGCGCTCCACTTCGCACGGAGAAAGTGGCATGGGGTGATGCCCGACTTTAGGCTATTCACTATCCAGAAGCATCTTCTCGGCGCTCGCGAAACCGACATTCCTGGCGCCTTAGTTCCTGAGTTCTATGAGACGTACCTACGGACGCAAAATATCGGGCCCTTGCTAGCCGTGATTGAGCATAATCGACAGGATCTCGTCGCGCTGGCGCACATTTTTTCCAAGCTGTGCGAGGGATAAGCACGTCTGTCAAAGCCGTTCTCCGAATCCTACAGAGCGATCCGGCATATTTCAACAAAGTCGAGCATATCAAAGTGTTGCCCGCCAGAGAACCAGTTTACGGTGAGGCCAGCGATATTGAATCAAAAGTCGAAGCGTATCTGCAGCGCAAGACAATTCGGTTGTATCAGCACCAAAGCGATGCTCGTAAGGCGCTACGTGCAGGCAAAAACGTCGTCATCACCACCTCCACAGCGTCCGGTAAGACACTCGCCTTCAATGTTCCGATTTTCGAGGAGCTCGAGCGCGACCGCAGCGCGACTGCTCTCTACGTGTTCCCCACAAAAGCCCTAGCGAATGATCAACTGAAGGTGCTCGATGAGCTTGAGCGAATCTGTGGCATACCGGTCAATCCTAGCATTTATGACGGAGACACCCCTTCACACAAACGGCCGAAGATTCGAGCGACGGCGAGGATTGTGATTACTAACCCCTACGAGCTCCATCACGTCCTGCCTTGGCATTACAAGTGGCAGCGATTTCTAGCTCACCTGAAGTTTATCGTCCTTGACGAGGCCCACGTGTATCGTGGGGTATTCGGATCGAATGTTGCGCTGCTGGTGAGGCGACTGCGCCGGCTCTGTGATTATTACGGATCGCACCCACAGTTTGTCATTTCTACCGCCACGCTCGCAAATCCGATCGAATTCGGCGAGAGACTCACCGGAACGACGTTCGACCTGATCGCACGAGATGGATCCCCGCGCGACCGCAAATATTTCGTTCTGTATAACCCATACGCGAACGGCATTCGCACCCGTTCCGCTCATCGGGAGGTCGAAGACTTATTTCTCCTTTTCATCCGAAACAAACTGCAGACGCTTTGTTTTACGCCGTCCCGAAAGATGGCAGAGCTTATTGCCCTTTGGGCTCGAAAAGACATTAGAGAAGTAACCCCATCTCTCGCCGACCGCATTGCTGCTTATCGTGCGGGCTACTTGCCTGCGACGCGGCGGCAGATAGAAGCGCGTTTGAAAAGCGGCAGCTTAGCAGGTATCACGTCAACGAACGCGCTGGAACTTGGCATTGACATCGGGAGCTTGGATGCTGTAATCATGGCGGGCTATCCAGGGACGATCGTATCAACGATGCAGCAGGCTGGACGGGCGGGCAGAGGTAATGGCGATTCTTTAGCGACGTTAGTTGGATTCTACGATCCCCTTGATCAGTACTTTATGAAGCATCCTGATGTATTGTTCGGTTGGTCCCACGAACACGCCATTATCGATATTTCAAACGAATATATTACTATAGGACACGCCATGTGTGCTGCGGCGGAGCTGCCGGTACGGCTCCCTCACGATGAGGTTTACTTTCCGAAACTTCTCGCAGCATCGTTAGAGGAACTCGAGCGTCAAGGCCTAGCTAAAAATACCGCTAGCGGATGGGTTTACTCAGGCACAGGTAGAGCAACGGAGGCAGTGCCCTTAAACGGACTCTCCTCGCAAGTATTCAAGATGCTGTACGAAGGACGATTGCTCGAAACGCTTGATGAAACCCGCGCATATCGAGAGGCTCATAAAGGGGCCGTCGTACTTCACGATGGCGAGACCTACGTCGTCGAGCAGCTCAATTTGAGTGCTGGCATCATTTCCGTGAACAAAAAGGACGTCGACTTTTTTACCGAGCCCATTAAAACCGTTGAACTTCACATAATAGAAGAGTTCGAAACACAGCAAAAAGGCGCGTTGACTATATCATTCGGTGCTGTCGAAGTCGTCGAGCAGTACGTCGGATACAAAACGCTTCGCTATGATCAAGTGATTAGTGCGGAAAGTCTCGACCTGCCGCCCCTCCGCTTTAAAACGACGGCGCTGTGGTTTATCGTGCCTGAAGCCGCCGTCGCGCGCGTCGAAAACAAACAACTCGACGTCACAGGTGGAATACACGGAGCAGAACACGCTCTTATAGCGGTAATGCCGCTGCATGTAATGTGTGATCGACGCGACATTGGAGGCGTTTCTGCAATGCACCATCCGGATACTGGCCAACCTACGATCTTCATCTACGATGGCTTCGAGGGAGGGATCGGCCTTTCCGAAAAAGCGGTTGAACTGTTCGCCGACATTGCTACGATGACACTGGAGCTCGTTGGAGGCTGCTCGTGTGAGGTTGGATGCCCTGCGTGCATCTACTCGCCTAAGTGTGGAAATGACAACAAGCCGCTCGATAAGGAGGCTACAATCGTTCTTTTAGAAGAGCTTAAAGCGCATATGGCCGCCTAAACTGAGTTCAAGCTAGCTATAGAACGCGTCACGTCGCAGTCTTCGACGCCGCTTCCGTCCTCGCAGGGGTTAGTTACAGATTTAGGCGATATACATATGCGCCCTTTTAAACGTCTCAATTCACAGGTGAACAAGACTATGTTTGCCTAGCTCACGGAGATTACGCAGAGGAAAGATGCGAACAAGCCAAACGATTAATACACTTACGAAACAGACCGAGACTACCTAAAACAAGGAGAGTTTGCCATGTCATTCGACGTCTTTCCCGCAATAGATATTAAAGATGGTCGATGTGTCCAGCTGGTCGGAGGGGCACCTGAAAACGTCCTTGTTTCACTTGAAGATCCCCTATCCGTCGCAGAACATTGGATCAGCAGTGGGGCCAGCAGCTTGCATGTGATCGACCTCGACGGCGCGTTTGGAAAACCCCGAAATCTGAAGCTTGTCTACAAGCTGGCAAAACTCGACGTGTTTATCCAGGTCGGGGGCGGAGTTCGCTCCCGTCAAGATGCTGCCGACCTACTCCAGATGGGAGCCGACCGCGTGATTCTAGGCACCGCTGCCGTCCGGGATCCAACGATCGTCTACGACCTGAGCGCTGAGTTTGGCAGTGCGTCTGTCATGGTGTCAGTCGACGCACGAGGGGGCGAGGTCCTCATAGAGGGGTGGACGCGCAGCTCAGGCCTACGACCTCAAGAACTGGGCCTCGTGTTTCAGGATTTGGGGGCGGGTTCTCTACTCTTCACTGACGTCGAGGTCGAAGGCATGATGGGCGGCATTCGCACCGACATCGTTAAGAACCTCGTAGAGTACGTAGACGTGCCCGTTGTTGCAGCTGGTGGCGTTGGGCGTTTAGATGATATACGAGCGATCGCCTCGACAGGAGCCGCCGGTGTTGTGGTCGGCTCTGCGATATATATGGCGAAGTTTACGCTCAACGATGTTTTTAAAATAGTGAGTGACCTTTAAGGTATGAGTTAAAATGCGCACAGCCAACGTTCAGAGGCAGACGAAAGAGACTACTATTGACCTGCACGTTAACCTCGATGATCCATCGGAGACGACCATAGAGACCGGCGTCCCATTTTTCACACACGTGCTCGAAGCGCTCTCCCTGCATGGCGGGATCGGACTGCACCTCGCTGTGCGCAGTGATGGCAACCCGCATCACGTTGTAGAGGACGTCGGCATCGCACTTGGCATGGCACTCAAAAACGTGATTGCAGACACGGCAGGTATCAAACGGTTCGGAGGGGCGTCTATACCTATGGACGATTCCCTGGCCACCATCGCCGTGGACGCAGCAGGGCGGAGCTACGTTGTATTCAATGCTACAATCGCTTCGGGCGTCGATGGCATCGACGCAAGCTTGGTGAGGCACTTTATCCAATCGCTCTCGTCGCACGCGATGCTGACGATTCACGTCAACGCCTACGGTTCAGACGACCATCACACGATCGAGGCTATATTCAAAGCGCTCGGAGTCGCGCTCAGCGAAGCACTGCAGCCGAGAGAGGGAATCAGAAGCACCAAGGGAGTGCTATAACCATCTCGGTTGTCCAATGAAATACGTCGTTAGTTAAACGATCATCTTAGCCTAGCGAGGTTACGGGGCCCCAATGAGCAGTGCCGTTTCTTACATGCGATTTAAACATCAGCCTCTTTTTGCCTCAGTTTAGTGCAATAAACATACCATTCTTTCCAATCCTCTCGTGCGTCCCAGAAAGGGCATTCAAAGACTGAAGAGGTCCATTGTTTAAGGCGTGCGCAATAATAGTAGTCCGTCTCCGAGGCCTTGAACTTGGCCTGATAGCGGCAAAGCGAGCAGCGCCGTAGGGGGATCTTGCTTATATCAAACAGCTGCCAGTCAACGTCGCCCATACTCTTCCTGAGTCGAAATACACAATAGACTAACTTACGGTGGATTCGCGTCTAATACCGCGGCAATATAGCCGACCTCACACATCGCAACGATAGATGGTGGTATAACTTTTGCGTCATGCTCTGCCGAGAAGCGCCTAATTGTGCTTGGCGAGTTTGAGCGGATCTATAGCTGCTACAAAAAGTAGCTTCTCTTGTTAGTTTTGTTAAGAACCGCCTTATCTTGTCTTTCCGGGCAAGTGGCCTTATATTAGCAGTTATTTGGCACAGTGCAAAGCGCCTCCCAAATCTTCGCATTGCTTGACGTCTTTTAGACCCGTGGCTTTAATTTGGGCTTATGCGTTTAATTGAATTCGCACAGGCACATCTTGTGGTCAAAGAATGAAATGGTTACCAAGTGGTTAAGATGTGTTGAATGTGCCCCGGACGCACCGCAGTAACATTGTGGGCTTCTACAGCAAGTGGGGGCTGCCCCTCCTTCTTTTTATGTAATGTCGCGGAGAGGCCGATACAAAGGCATAAATCAGTCTGCCACGTAGTCCAAGTTATGCAGCAAGCGCTGGTCGAAAAGCTGCAAGCTTTTGGCCTCAGCTCGAAAGAGGGCCACCTCTATGTCATTTTGCTGAAGTATGGCCCGAAAACAACGGGTGAGCTCGCTAAACTGCTACACAGCTACCGGGTCGACATCTATCGTCTTTTGGAAATGCTCACCGAAAAAGGGATGGTTGAGGAGTCGGTCGAAAAGCCGACTAAATACGCGGCGGTTGCCGCCGAAGCGGCGCTCACCGAAGCAATGATGCAGCACGCGCATGAGCTCCGTTGGATGGAAGAGAATCGTGATCAAGTGCTAAAGCTCACACAAGAGTACTTGTCAAGCGAGACCCGTGGAGACGAGCTTTACACGTTTAAAGTGATTAAAGGCCGTTCAAACACGCTTGCCATTACAGAGCAGCTAGTCAGCACGGCTGAAGCGCGCATTACGTTCATCTCATCACTCACGGGCCTCACAATACTTTCCACTAGTGGGATTCTCGAGCATTGCATCAACGCAGTTGATAGAGGCGTTCGCGTGAAGTTTATCACGGAAGTTCTGTCAAAAAACGTCAGTTCAGTGCGTGAGGCGCTTGCAGGAGGGATAGAGGTGCGCCACTACGACGATTATTCTGGAATGCGGTACCTCGTTTCTGATACTCGCGAAAGTCTGACGACGATAACGTTTGACGCGCTCCGCCATGGAAAGGACGCAACTGACACGGCTTTCTGGACAAACAGCCCCGAATACGCGCAATATCTCGAGGCAAGCTTTGCGCTCCTGTGGGGCGGCGGGGTCGAGGCCACACAACGCGTTGACGCCGTTTTAACAGAAATCGACGGAACACGCGTAAAAACCGCTAAAAACAGCCCCTAAGCGCTTACCCCCCTTTTTAAGTCAATTTCGAAGCTTTTTTATAGATATACGTTTAACCGTACGATTTGGGCCTGTTCATCGTTTTTGAGGTGTGAGATCCATGGAGAGAGCGCGATTACGTACGTATATTCCAATCCTGATTGTCACCACACTTATCGCTGCTTTTATCACTGCGCCGATTGCGGCGACGACTATGATTACCGTTGATAAGAAAGTGGCCAACGCCGGATCTGCAATCTACATACAGTCCGATCTCGGAAAGGCTGGAAACACTGCAAAGATCGAGTATTACTATGACGCGAATAACAATGGCATTGATGATGAAGGAAGCGCTTGGACGTCTATCGCGCAAGTGACAGGCGGTGGCTCGAATAGCTTGATTCAGGGAACGAGCAGCCAGATCGCGTACCGCTGGGTCCCCTCGTCCGATCTAAACCCTGGCCATTACTTGATTCGAGTAACAGACTCAGATAATTCCACACCTAAGGTCGCCGGCGTCGATCTTACTAGCCCTGCAACGCCCCAGGTTTCGTTCTTAGTTGATGGAAGCGCCGCCACTAGCGTTAGTCCCGCCGGATTCGTGCAGGTGCAAGCAAACGTAAGCAACAACTGCGCCCTTTGTCACAGTGGCGACCCGTCAACATGGAATGCCTCAAGTACTGGTTTTGATGAGCAAAAGATGAAAGAGCACGTAAAAGCAGACTTGAGTGGATTAACTGGGAGTACAAACGATTCGGCAGTTCCTGCCCAGATGACAGTAAGTCACGGTATTGTGGGGTGGAACGTTCAAATATCGCCTTATCTGAAAGAAGGAGCTAAGGTGCTAGCCTATGTCCAGGTAATCGAGGCCAATTTGACTATCTCAAGCTATAACGCCACAACCAGTCAAGACAACAACGCGACGGACAACAGGACTGCCAACGCGACCAACATTTTAAACAAAACAGAGTCCACAAAAAGCAATACGACGCTCACCATCACAGCTATTTCAGCACCAGCTTACGATAACAGTACGGTTGCAGTGAACGTTACGGTCAAGAACAAAGGTGTTACTCCTGCGGCCGCTACGTTCCTCGCCTTCCAAGAATTACCTAAGGACATAAGTGTAGACAACGGAGGCGCTTTTGACATCGCCTCAAATTCAACCGCGGTCTTCCCGGTAAAGATCGCCGCATCAAGCAGCGCTTCAGGCAACTATGACCTTAAGTTCCATGCGACAAGCGGTAACCTGACGAGCGAGAACCGAACGATTCCTATTCAGATCGGTAGCCCAACCGTCTCAGCTGCTAAGAGCTGGAACCCGCTTCCAGGCTTTGAGGCCGTATTCGTCGTTGTTGGACTTGTAGTCGCTGCATATGTGGTAAACAGGCGGCGCTAAACCGCCGGAATCCCTTGAAACGTACGTTTATATAAGGCCGGACGGTACCTTACTCATATGCAGGCCGACCAAGTATATGACGACGTCGAGGCCGTTATTATGGCGGCTGATGAACAGCCTGAGTACCGCGAGCAGATCATAGAAGGGTTCATCGATCAAGTCTTGCGTCGCCGAAAGCGACGATTTGCCACGTGGCGCACCACAGCGTTGCTCCTTACTTTTGGCGTCCTAGGGACTCTGTTTATCGACCGGCTTATCTCGTTTCCGTTAAGTCTATTCGCCTTTATCTTCCTGTGGATCGTGATTATCGCGACGTGGGTAAGCTTCCGAATGATTTCGGTCGTTGAGCATCACGCTCTGCGGTTTGCACTCATGTGGCTCCTAACGCGGATGGTTTTGCAAAGAGGCGTGACAAAAAACGTCTTCAAATTAATCACTATCTTGCTAGCAAAAGTGGGCCTGAAACGACTTATCAACCTACGTGTTTTGTGACACGTAGTCACTAACACAAACAACTAACCGCGCTCAGAGCGAAAAGTTCGCGCGACTGTGCTGATCTTTCACAACGCCGATGAGATGGACTTTTATTCTACGATCGGATCTTAGCGATCTGGGTTGCGTGCGAGTGACAAGCTAAACCCGCATAGCTTCATCCGCGTCGTACCCTTCGTGTACAACACGCGCAATCTTCTTGACTAAGTCGGTTGGATCCTTAGCCTGAAATACGTTCCTGCCTATTGAAACGCCGCACCCTCCTGCGTCTATCGATTCTCTTACCATCTGTAGAAGCTCGCGCTCGGAGTCCATTTGAGGACCCCCGGCAATCACGACGGGCACGGAACATCCCCTTATGACCTCTTTAAACGTATCGATTTCGCCTGTATAGTTCGTTTTGATGATGTCCGCCCCTAGTTCAGCACCCACGCGAGCGGCATGTTTCACGTACCTAACGTCGTGCTCGTCCTCTACTTTGTCGCCGCGCGGATACATCATTGCAAGCAGCGGCATGCCCCAGTTGTCACAGCGCTCTGAAATCTGCCCGAGTGCGGCTAACATTTCAGATTCATTTTGTGCTCCGACGTTCACATGAACGCTGACAGCATCCGCGCCAAATTTGATGGCTTCCTCAACGGTCCTCACAAGCACTTTGTGATTCGGATCAGGGGCGAGAGCCGTACTTGCTGAAAGATGAATTATGAGCCCGACGTCACGGCCATAGCCTCGATGACCGTGTTTTGCCAAGCCGATATGTCCGAGCACGGCGTTAGCCCCACCCTCCGCTACCTTGTTTACTGCGATGCGAAGATCCTCTAATCCCCTGATTGGACCTACACTCACGCCATGGTCCATTGGCACGATGATGGCGTTGCCCGTGGTACGACTAAATATTCGCTCAAGCCGAACTGACTTCCCGATTTCCATGTGCAAAGATAATAGCGGCGAGATAATTAAAATTGTGCACAACCTTTCACCTCAAGCTACGCCGCGCTTACGCCAATCGGAACCCCGTTCAATAATGGATCCTTGCCGATATTCGCTTTGTGCACTCGAGCATCGCTACGCTCGCCTTGGCTACTCAGGTGTATTATACAAAGTCTTAGCGCTTAAGCGGGGTATAAGTACTAACGCAGTCCTAGCTTAATAAGGCAAAATGAGCCTAATGAAGCGCCCGTTCGTAGCGGAGCGCGTTCCACCTCGTTTTATTCATGTAGCAGCCAACTAAAAACTGGAAATGGAGCAAAAGACTATGGATGCGCTAGAAGCCATTCAAACGCGTAGAAGCGTACGACGATATGTAACTAGACAGATTGATGATGGGATCGTAGAGCAACTCCTCTCGGCAGCGATGAGTGCACCCTCGGCGGCGAATGAACAGCCGTGGGAGTTTATCGTCATAAAGGATCGGGAAATGCTCGACGGGATTCCCGCGTTTAGCCCGTATGCGAGAATGACGACACATGCACCCCTTGGCATACTCGTCTGCGCAGACACGCGGAACGTCATCGTCCCGGGATTCTGGGTGCAAGACTGTTCGGCAGCCACGCAGAACCTCCTCATCGCTGCCCACGCGCTTGGGTTGGGAGCGGTGTGGACCGGAGTCTATCCTATGGATGACCGCATGGCCGGGTTTACCAAGCACTGCCAGCTCCCTGAGGGCGTCGTGCCGCTTGCGTTTGTGGTGGTGGGCTATCCGGCTGAGACACCACCTCCACAAAATAGGTTCAATCAGGATAGGGTTCATTCAAACGGGTGGTGATCCGGACGTCGTTCAATTTATGGCCGGTCGGCAGAGCAGAACGTGAATCGGTTTACAAAGCCGAACATAAAATGAAAGTGACGTTACTAGAGCACTTATATCCTCAGTGAAACGCTTAAGTACTGTAGTATCTTAACATATATCTAAAGACTTATTATTAGGCGATGATCTTTTTAGCTGCGGAGTTTCATGGACGAACAATTGATTAAGTTGTTTGAAAAAGCAGAGACGTTGTCTGACATCTTTGAAGTCGTCAAAGCAACTGTCGAAAAGACGACAGGAAAGAGCAGAGGCGGCATCATGCTGGGCTTAGCGAACCTCGGCAACCAACCGAACGGATTCTTCGGTGCCTTCTACCCAGTCGGCTCCAACATCATCGTTATGAACAACGTGCCCCTTCAGCGCATCAAGGAGACCGACTCCTTATTGTGGAAGCCCTATGTGTTTCACGTGCAACTCCACGAATACATGCATTCACTGGGCTATCTTAGCGAGAGCGCTGTAAGACCGCGCGTACTCACCATCACCAAGAACGTCTTCGGCGACGAGCACCCCGCAACGCTTCTCGCTGCAAACACGGAGCGCTTTATCCCATCTCTCGCGTATCCAAACGTCTCGTGGCAACCGAAAGACCTTAAAATCAAGCTTGTAGAGGACTTTGATCGATCAAGCGCCAGTTATTTTGCTTAGGCTGTTATCTAGTCAGGCGTGTGCTTTTTTCAAGAACACTTACTTCTAATAGCTTTAGCGTACCTTTCCGCGGGCAAGCGAAGCGAAGATGCCGACGAAGCAGAGCACGGTAAATAGCAAGAAAGCGAGTTGGTTGCTCTGCATGAAGAGTCCGGGTGACTCAGGAGTGATCACTACCTGTCCAATGATGAGTGCAAAAATGAGCTGGACTATCGCCAAGCTCAATACTTGCCCGATTGTTCGCATAGTTCCGATCGTTCCCGACGCAAGCCCATAGAAGCGCCTTTCCACGGAGCTCATAACCGCATTTGTGTTAGGCGACGAGAATAACCCGAAGCCGAAGCCAAGGATTGCCAGACTCGCCAAGACAAATGGTATAGGCGTTTCCGGCGTCAAAAAAATGAAGGGAATAAGACCAACTGTCGTCATTCCCATGCCAATGGAAGCAACGATTTGCGGTTCTATCCTATCAGAGAGCTTCCCAGCGAGCGGCGACACGGCCGCCTGCACGATAGGCTGCGCTATCAGGATTGTGCCAGCAATCTGCGGACTGAATCCACGCACGCTCTGCAAATAGATGCTCAGCAACAGGGTGACAGCAAAGGTAGCGCTGTAGTTGATGAGCGCCGCGACGTTGGAGAAGGCGAACGCCCGGTTTCTCACAAAAAGGCCGACGTTAAAGACGGGAAAACTTGTTCGCAGTTCCCAGAAGACAAACGACACCGCAGCAGCGACCCCGAGGATTATAAGAATGAGACCACTGAGCGCCGGAATCTGTGTCATACCGAACACGAGCGAGAAGAGGGCGATCCCATATATCACCGAGCCGATGAAGTCGAACGGCTCACCCTTTGCCTCAGCCCAATCCACTTTTAACTTTCGAGCGCTCACATAAGCAATGAAAATACCAAGAGGGACGTTAACGTAGAAAATGCTGCGCCACCCGACGTATTGCGTCAGGAGGCCGCCGAGAAACGGGCCGATCGAAAGACCGAGATAAACGGCTGCGACGCCAATGCCGAGGACCTTGCCCCTCTCACGGGGCGGATATGCCGACGTGAGGATGGCAAAACCTGTTACCGTTATCAATGACGCCGAAAAGCCCTGGAGCGTACGAAAAGCGACGATCGACGTGCTGGAAAATGAGAGCGAAATGAGAAACGAGGTGAATGCAAAGAAGATCGCCCCGTACGTGAAGATGCGCTTCCTGCCGTAGATGTCCGCGACCCTGCCAAACGGCACGAGAAATATCGCGAGCGTGAGGAGGTACACGGTCGCGACCCACGCAAGCGAGGCGGCATCCATCGTGAACTCGGTCCCAATTGAGGGGAGGGCGAGATTCACAGCTGAAATGTCAAAGGGCGTCAAGAAAGCAGCGAGAGAGACAACGATCAGTATAAGTTTTCTGTCCGCGACCGAGACCGTTTGAGCATCTGTGCCTGAGGGCGCCAAGCCGTTCACCTTTCCTTATCACGAGACGACACGTCTTGCGATCCCTGCTCAAACGCAACAAAAAGCGTAAGCCGTGCACGTACGTCTATTATAACCTCAACTCAGATTGAGTAACGTAACTCCTCACTTTTACCTTTTTGTAGTCCGATGATCAGCGCGAGGCGCAGCTTAAAGAGTGCGGACGATCAGTGATACCTGATAGTATCGCAAAAAGATTGGGGAAAAAAGCACGAGCCTAGCCAAAGCTGGACTCGCCGTATTGACTGAAAGTGTTACTTCTGTCTTTGCTTCACTATGGTTGGTCACTTAAAGGCGACACTTCAGCACAGACGGTATGTGACCCGGTGTCTTACTTTGTAATTTTGGTGTAGTTTGGCGTAGTTCACGAGCGCTATCAAAGATATAGAGGTACGGAACCCAGCGATTCTTTTGGAAATGAGCGTTATTTCGTTGCGAAAGCCGTCCCGGCGTCCCGTTTTTTTCCTGCTTCTAACGTGCGCAGCATCTCGCTCTTGTCCGTTGTCGGCGCTCTGCAGCGGTGGTCCTGGCAGACGTAAGCGGTGGCCTTTCCGCTGATGCATTTCTTGAGCTGCATTCCTGGAACGATATCAGCGAGCTCCGCGTCTTTGGCATCTGACTGAAGAAAGACGACCACATTGCTTGGCAAGAATGCTGTACTAAGCGCCGTTAGCATCTCGCGCGTATCCGCAGAGGATACGTTACCACAGACAACGGTTTGATAGGATGGACCGAGCGCGAGGTCGACACCGCTTAACAGCTGCGTATATGCTTCTGGTGCACGGTCAACGTCTCTCGCAAACGCCTTGCTGAGACACGAAGCCTCCGTGAGATACGCGACCCTCCCGGTAAGTAACCCCAAAAAAGTGAGGTTTAACATCATAACCGAGTTGCCCGATGGAATTGCTCCATCGTAAGCCCCTTTCTTGCGAAGGATAAGCGGCTCAGCGTAATCCGCTGTCCCGTAAAAACCCCCTCCCACTTCATCGCGAAAGTGCCGCAGCGTGTGATCCAGAAGCTCGAGTGCGAGTGACAGATGTCGAGTCTCGAACGTCGTTTCGTAGAGTTCTGACAAACCCCACGTTAGAAACGCATAATCATCCAACGAGGCGTAGACGGCTGCCTCATGCTCGCGGTAGCGGTGAAGCAACCTTCCTCTGCGATCGAACATATGAGCGAGCACAAAGTCTACGGCCCGTGCTGCCGCTACCGCATACGCCTGCTCATTAAGGGCGCGTGCGCCCTTGGCGAGTGACGCGATCATGAGGCCATTCCAGTCCGCAAGAATTTTGTCGTCCCTTTGCGGGCGAACCCGCGTCTCTCGCTCCTTGAGAAGCGTCTCGCGTATGGCGTCCAAGCGGTTTCTGAGTGTTGATTCCGGCAAATTTAGTTCTGACGCGAGCGCGGCCGGTGACCTTCGCATATGCAGTATGTTTTTGCCGTTTCGTTTCCCTGTGCTTTCATCGCGAAAATTGCCGCTGACATTCGTATTAAACGCCCTGCAAGCAAGATCGGCATCCTCCTTTGTGAGTATACGTTCAATCTCGTCCTCGCTCCAAAAGTAAAACTTGCCCTCCTCACCCTCGCTATCGGCATCTATTGCCGTATAGAACGCGCCCTCAGACGAGGTCATCTCCTGAGCGACAAACGAAAAGACTTCTTGCGCGACTCGTTTATACACTTCATTACCAGTAGCCTGAAACGCCTCGACATAAGCGAGCCCGAGGAGTGCCTGGTCATACAACATCTTCTCGAAATGGGGCACCAGCCACCCCGCGTCGGTAGAATAGCGGTGGAACCCAAATCCTATATGGTCATAAATGCCGCCCAGCCGCATCGCTTGAAGCGTTCGTTCTGCCATCTTCAGCGCTTTCTGACTGCCGGTGCGGCGCCAGTACCGCAGGAGAAACATAAGGTTGTGCGGCGTGGGAAACTTTGGCGCAATTCGGAACCCGCCGTGCAGTTCATCGAAGACGCTTGCGAGGTCTTCATATGCGACCTGAATCGTAGATGTGGAAATTTCAGTCGTCGATGGTTCTGGCAACGACTGACCGATTCTCGATATGATCTCTTCGGCAGATTTGTCGATTTCAGTTCTTTTCGCTAACCACGTTTCCTTTATTTGTGGGATGAGCTCCCGCATCCCTACTCGTCCAAACCGTGTCTCCTTAGGAACATACGTCGTCGCGAAGAACGGCTTGCCTTCGGGGGTTATAACGACCGTTAGAGGCCAGCCGCCGGTGCCCGTTAGTGCCTGGCACACGGTCATATAAACGTCATCTATGTCTGGGCGCTCCTCCTTGTCGACCTTTACGTTGACGAACGCTTCGTTCATCAGTGCGGCGATTTCTGGGTCCTCGAAGGACTCGTGGGCCATCACGTGGCACCAGTGGCACGTCGAATAGCCTATTGAGAGAAAAATCGGCTTGTCCTCTTTTCGGGCTGTGTCGAACGCCTCACGTCCCCACGGATACCAGTCGACTGGGTTATGCGCGTGTTGGAGCAGATAAGGACTTTTTTCCTGTGCGAGTCGATTGCTCCGTGCACTTCCCCTGCCGCTATTTTGCTGCATAACGTTGTTCTTCATGCCGCGATCTGCAGAAGTAGCTTGCGCCTATGCCTGCCGTGTTCGGGCAATCAACACGATCTTACCGGATGGCGCCCGGCACAGCCGTGCCTAACGGGTGTAAAACCTTTTACTCAGAACGTTGCAAGGGGATATTATGAGACGCAAACTCATCATCTTCTTTGCGATTCTTGCCATCTGCGCGCTTTTTACCCCTATTGTCTCTGCGCACTCGCCCGTGTTCCCGGGCAACAACACAAGCCTCGACTCGGCCTACGTGGTCAACGATCCTACAAAATCTTGGGCGCTGTACACGACGCTCCAGCCGGGACAGGTCCAGTACTATCGATTCGATGTCACTCAGGGGGAGAGCATATACGTGCAGCTTTACAAGAATACCGAAGCGTCAAACCTCGGTTTCCTCCCAAGCTTCGTGCTCATGGGCCCGGGATTGACGAGTAACGGAACTGTCCCCGCAAACGTCGCGGTCCCACCAGGGGCATCGAACATCGTGATGCAGGGTCAACAGCCCGATGAGGCCACGTACGAGGGCTTTGGACCAGGTAGCTTCTACGACCTTGGAAGTGTAGAGGTCAGGGCCCCCGCGACCGGAACCTACTATGTCGCCGTGTACGATGCGGCCAACGGTGGTGCCTATGGCTTGGCTATCGGCGAGCGGGAGACATACACGCCGACCGAGTACGTGCTCATTCCGTACAGCATGTTCCAGGTTCACCTGTGGGAGGGTCAGAACCCGCTCGTCTTACTCGCCCCGATGGTTCTGGTGGTGGTCGTCGGGCTCGGGATCCTCGTGATGAAAAGCGACAAGCACGCCTCGCTGCGATCGCCCTTCACGCTGCTCGGTACGCTTGCGGGCCTCATCTTCATCGGGACGGGGGCCTACACCCTCGTACAGATGCTCCTTGCCATCTCGCGTTCGTCCGTTGAACCAGAAGCGCTCATCACGCTCATATTCGTGCTCGTGCCCGTCATCCTAGGAATCCTAGCGCTGCGAGTGGTATTGCAACGGCGAGAGCAGACGGGCATATGGCCACGGGTTGCCATCGCTATCTTGGGGCTTATAGCGATATTCACGTGGACCGGAATCTACGTCGGACCGGCACTCGCGCTGCTTGCAAGTATCATGCCGGCATACAGCAGTATGCCCACACAAAAAGCGTCATAAGGGATGGAAGCAGCAAAGATTCGAGAGATCGTCGTTCTGCACGGAAAGTGGCGATTAGGTCAACCAGGCGGCCGAAAGGCAGACTTCCGCGGGGCAGATCTACGACAGGCCGAGTTACGCGGGGTTGAACTCGCCGACGCAGATCTACGAGGCGCCAACCTAGCTCGCGTTGATTTGACCTTTTGTACGTTAAGCGGCGCTTGTATGGATAAAGCGACTCTATACGCAGCGAACTTAACTGGGGCCAACCTTTCACGAGTCGCGCTCACCTTTGCCACAGTCGAAAAAGCACAGTTGAGCGGCGCGAACCTCTCCCACGGAAATCTCCACAGCTCGAATCTTAAGGGAGTGCTGCTTGTTGACGCGAATTTGCAACACGCTGATTTGAGCTTCACACTCCTCAACGGAGCAGATCTGACGAATGCAGATCTGAGAGAAGCAAACTTACAAAACGCCGATTTGACATATGCCGTACTGCGAGGAGCGCTGCTCGATGGTGCCAAGCTTAAATAAGCCGGACGTACGCGTGCTACCGATATACCCAACGTTAAAAGAGACATCAAGCTGTGTCGAGAGTTGGATAATCGTCAACTTTAAATGGGAGCTGACCGACAGTGCAGGATGGTAAACATGTCCTCCAGGGGCCGTTTTTCGCCTGTCAGTCAAATGAATCGATTGGCCTCGAGTCCCTTCCTAGCGATTAAAAGAGCGTGAAAAAGCATGTCGACAGATATTGGAGAAGTGCTAGGCGGCGAGCGCTTACCTTCATTAGTCCGCCTGCTTGTGATGGGGGCGAGTGCAATTATCATCCTCGCCGGTATAAAAGCTGCCGCCGGTATCGTAGCCCCAACGCTCTTCGCTATCTTTCTCGCTATCCTCTTAAGCCCGTTGCTCCACAATCTCGAACGCAGAGGGCTTTCTACAAACCGTGCATTAGCGGTCCTAGCAATTGGCGCGACCGCAGTGGGGACAGGCATCATTGCTGTAATCTACTTCTCGATAAGCCGCTTCTTTAACCCGTCCTCTACTACAAGCAACGCTAGTATTGCGACTACACAACCATTACTTGCAGGCCTCGGGATTAACGCAACTGTTCTGCAAGCTTCTACGATATTAAACGATAGATTCGCGCTTCAGGCCACGACTGCTATCCTACAGGCAATCGGCGGCATCATCGTCCAGCTGATTCTGGTGGTAACGCTATTTGTCTTCTTTTTGCTCGCATTGCCACGGATCCGCACGAGCGAGATCACTGAGTATGTAGAGACGCACCCGATCTCAGGGCCACTGCTCGCTATTCGGAAGGACGTATTCAATTTTGTAGTCATTCGTACTAAGGTTAATTTTATCACCGCGGTTCCTGCTACGTTGATCCTTTTCCTATTGGGCATAGACTTCGCGGTCCTATGGGGCGTCTTGCTTTTCTTTTTCAGCTTTATTCCGTACATTGGTTTTGCCTTGGCGACGATTCCGCCCGCAATATTTGGCTGGCTCGAATATGGACCAATCGGAGCGATTGCCGTTGTGGCGGTGTTTCTCGTTATCAACTTTGTCGCTGAGTACGTGCTCTTCCCCCGATACGCCGGAAAGGGGCTCAACCTTCCTCCTTACATCGTTCTGCTATCTGTGGTCTTTTGGGGCTGGCTTCTTGGTGCGCTCGGGACGCTAATCGCAGTGCCTATCACTTTATTGTTACGAGTTTTACTAAGCAATTTCACTGAGGCGCATTGGCTCTTCAACCTTCTTAGCAGTGATGATGGACACACTCGTTGAGGGCCGAAAAACTCTCTTTAGCCGCAGTCCAAGGACCTGCCTTTTGAACAAAAAACGGCCGGCGTAAGAACGAAAAAACAAATAAGGGCTGATTCGAGCGAGTTCGCTTTGCCAGCTTAAATGAGGGGACTGCAAGCCCACGACAACGATCGCTCCCGCCAATGGGAGAACTAACCCCTAAAGGTCGAGCAACGTCATTACACCATATATTATCCCAGCTACGATTACGAAAACGCCAACGTAGGCAACAACCGCTTGGGTTGGCGCGTTTGCGCTTAACGTATTATTAGCTGCGTAAATGAGCAGAGCCCCCGCTATCACGGCTGTTGCAGCTCCAAGAAGCCCAACATGTCCTTCTCGCACGCGATCGCCTCAATCTGTTATTTTCCCCATTTTGGCTCTCCCAAGTTTATAGGATCTTATTACAACAAGCATCCGAATTGAAAAAGTCTAAGCGTGCGCGTTTCGCCGTCAATAGCTAAGATAGGTTGAAGAAAGAACTTCTCGTTGCCGGATACTCTCAATCTGAATTCAAGCTGCTTTAGAGAGGACACATTCACGTTTTTACCAAAACGGGACTGTCCGACATGACTGGTTTTGCCAGCATTCGATGGGTTGCTCACGCTGGATTCAGGTCGAACGGCAGAAAGGACAACATTTCATCATCACTTTTTTAAGCCGAGGAGCCAACAGTACGACGTGTATTACTATAGTGATTGCAAACAGGACAGCGTGTATTAACGCGATGATGAGGCCTAAAATCAACAACAGCTTTGTAGATAATAATTTACCGAACATTGTTCACCTCGCGCGTGTTATTCGTTTACTTTTAGAGGCACACCTGAGATAAACTTTTGCCAAGCTCCGTTTCGGTTTTAACTCGCATTTTTTTCTATTTTTACGTTTAACGTCTGCTTTTGCCATCAAAGCCAATCGGGTGAAGCACGAGGGAAAGCAAAAATCCGAGCCCTTACTTTTTCCCCTCAAGAGAGTCTTTCCAAGTCCAACACTTCTGCTCGCATTGATTTAAGCTCGACAAGTTCTGTTTTAATTTCCTCCGTGCTATTCTCCAGTACAGAAAGTTTTTCTAAGCGCTCTTCTATCGCGTTCAGTTGAGTGATGACGTGTCCGATCGTCTCTCTGCTTCCTTTGGTGATTTCTTCCCGTTCTGCTCTGAACTTCTCGAGAAGGGCTGATGTTGTGGTGACAGTCACCAGGCTCGTAAAGAGGATTGCCGTGAGCATCGCTATAACCCCAATAATCCTCCAAACCCGGTGTAAGGCACCGCGTCACCATAACCGACGCTTGTTACAGTAACGATGACATACCAGAGGGCATCATCAACGGAGTTGACATTGGGATTCACGCCCGATTCAATTGAGAAGAAGACAGTTGCGCCAACGATGATTACCAAGAGATAGATGGCTAAGCCATAGATGAGCCTAGTTTTTTCAGCAAATGCCAGTACTTCTTTTTCGATTCTTCGTGAGAACCGAAGAAGGGCAAAGATTCGCGCAAGTCGTAAAATCTTGAAGACTATGGTAAGCGGCATAGCGACGCCGAACGAAACAAGGGCAAAATAGTCAAAAGGGATGCTAGCGAAAATGTCGGTCCACTGGTGAGCTACGTAGCTCCATTTATCGCCCTCCTCGTTCACCCTCAGCAGGTATTCGACCAACAAGAAGAGGCACACGACCGCATCAAAAGTCGTGATTGACTGCACGGCACCTAACTTTAAGGGAAAGACTACCGTAAGGAACAAGAAAAAGCCATCAAAAACAATCAAGATAAAGCACAAGACATCATAGAGATATCTGATCCTTGAGCGCAGGCGAAAAACCTCGTCGAGACGTCGGATTTGTGCTATTATATTAAAAAACTCGAGTATATCCGGGACTTTCTCGATAGGCTTCATAATCTGGTAAGCTTGCCCGATCGGGTTGGCTACACCTAGGCGTACTACGTGCCTAGATGAAATAAGACAAAATGCGATATAAGTTGCGCTATAACGCTTAGTGGCCCATTGCGGATCTTGAGCAAGATATGTGCGGAGAGTGAACGATACGCGTCATTCAGCGAAGAAGCAAGATTGGCTAATCCTCGGCGAATGTACAGTAAATAACACAAATCACTCGATATTCTCGACGTATTCAACTCCTTTGAGCGTCAACGATGCATACAGCGTCCCCTGGTACGAAGCGATAAACCCTTTTGCCTCCAAGTACTCCACGATCGTTTCGAGTGTTTCCCAGTCGAACCCATACTTCTCGCCGAGGTCGTGAGAATCGATAAGCGTCCCGAACCGACCAGCTGCTATGGTGTACATCTCGCGCAAGAACTGTTCCTTGTTCTGCTTCATCTCACCTGCAACACTCATCACTACAGTATTACAGACCGAAGAGAGAACCGCTGCGAAAGTGGTGCGAAAATGAACGATCTTGGGCGCCATTTATTCCCCCCTTGGTCACGTCCGCATCGATGACTTCTCTGGACCGTGACGAAAAGCTTGATTGGATAGAAATAAACGCGAGATTCCCCCAAACCTGCCTTATGTTTTTATGTGATAGCAGCGAAACTGTAGCAGACATGACCGAGAGTTGGTCGACTGAGGATGTAGATAACGCAGTGCTTGCCATCAGCGTTATCCTCAAGCGCTTCGGCGCCCTCCCTCAAGTACTTTTGAACGCCTACAAGCACGAGATCGAAATCGGAGAGCCCGCAGTGACCCGACGCTTCTACGAGCAATTGGTGGTCAACTGTCCACACGCGCTTGACCTCTTCACTATAAGCATAGCTGACGCGCTCAAAACTAAGACAGATCGCCCCAAAGGAGCTCTACGAAAGATCCCTATTGAATAACGTCGGCACAACGTATGCCACGTCGACTGTGCGCTTTTCACGCTATGGAAGTTGTTACAGGAAGTCGAAGTGCTGAATTCCCTCTATGATTCCCCCCGCGTAGCGTTCTCGTGCCCAGTAAACGTCATCTGGCAGATTGTCTGTGCTGAGTTCTAATTTGTGGTTGCCGACAACGACGGCTAAAAACCCGGCAGAAAGCAGCCCGATGTCGTTTCCGCTATCACCAGCAGCGAGAACGTTCTTTCGACGAATCCTAAGCCTCTTTCTGACGTAATCAACGGCCTCTCCCTTCCCCGCTCTTTTAGGAATAACGTCAAGGTCTGTCCCGCTCGAATAGAGAACCTTGTGTTCGATGTCTATTTCCTCAAGTCGCTTGTGGATCTCAGCTATGACGATGTCAGCTTTTTGAAACAGATGATAGCTCTGCTTAAACTCAAACTGGCGCGACTGTTGGAACAGATAAGGGATGGTGATAAGTGCCTCCTGCACCTCGAGCCGATCCCAGCCATGATCGATATATCGGGTCCAAGCGCCATCCCTGCGGTAATCAGAGCCCACATAGATCTCTGTTCCTACGTTACAGAGCGCGTATTGCGGCTCGCTTAGACACTCAGCAGTCATGATCTCAAAGGTTTGCACCTTATCACGTCCCGTGACGTAGGCGATTGTCACATTCCGATTTGCCGAAAGCAGAAGGGCCAACCTTTGATATGCGGCACGATCGCCGGTGAGGGTGTTGTCAATGTCAGCAGCGAGTAGCTTCATCAGCGCCCCTCATTGTGCCGCGTAATATAAAGCATCTATGACTGCCTGCTACGGCTTGACATTACGGGAATAACGGAGATTCAGAAGTGTACGATCCGAGCACCTTCAGTCGTGAAACGTGCGATTGCAGCGCGGTGAAAGCGCTCACAACTGCGTCGTCGGATGCATTCCCTTCAAGATCGATGTAGAAGACATACTCACCGAGCGACCGCTTTGCCGGTCGCGACTCGATTTTCGTCAGATTTAACTGACGTTCGGCAAAGATATGGAGCACCTTATAGAGCGCTCCTGGCTTGTTGTGCTTAAGCTCGAGAACTATAGACGTCTTTAAGCCTGCTTGCGCCTCTATTCGCCTGCCGCGTCGCGCGATCACAACAAATCTAGTGAAGTTGTCCTCAACGTCCTGAATATCAGCCTTGACGATCTGCAGCCGATAGCGTTCGGCTGCGCGTGACGATGCTATCGCTGCCGAACGCCTGTTCTCGCTCGCCATACGTGCGGCTTGTGACGTGCTGCTCACTGCGACGACTTCCTTACCAAAAGACCGCAAAAAAGCGTTGCACTGAGCAATGGCCTGCCAGTGAGAGTAGACGACGCGTATATCCGCCCCCTCCTGGGCTGCAAGATAGTGGCGTATAGGCAGGACGATTTCGCGGATGATCTCGACTGGAAGGGTGAGCAGAACGTCGAGCGTGGTTCCGACCGATCCTTCAATGGAGTTCTCTAACGGGATAACCCCACAGTCGAGTCGGCGTTCGATGAGGTCTCGCGCGACGTCTTCAATATTAGCAAAGTAGCACAGCACCCCCTCAGCATACCCTAAGGCCAACGCTGCCATCTCGCTATAAGTCCCTTCTGGCCCCAGTACTCCGACGAGCATCGCTTTTCCTTGTGCTCACTTGCTAATAAGGTTCTTCGAAAAGGTTTATATGGGAGCTTGTGCTACTGTGTTACACTTTAGCAATATGAGGAATAAGCATGGAAATCGGAAAACTAGTACGGCTTGAACGAATCACCAACCGCAATAGCGGCAATATCGTAGTCATACCAATGGATCATGGCATCTCAATTGGCCCTGTTAAAGGCCTCGTTAACCTGTCAGATATGGTAAACAAGGTAGCTGCGGGAGGCGCAAATGCAGTCCTTATGCAGAAGGGTATGGTGCCGTACGGCCACCGCGGATATGGACGCGACATCGGATTAATCGTACATATGAGCGCGTCGACGTCGTTAGGCCCCGACCCAAATGACAAAGTGCTGGTATGTACAGTTGAAGAAGCTCTCAAAGTCGGCGCTGACGCAGTGAGTGTTCATGTTAACATCGGATCTGAAACAGAAGCAAACCAGCTACAGAAGCTTGGTACCATTGCCGAGCGCTGCACTATGTGGGGTATGCCGCTGCTTGCCATGATGTACCCAAGAGGCGCGAAGGTCACAGATCAGTACGCAGAGAAGTTCGTCGCTCATGCCGCGCGAGCAGGCGCAGAGCTAGGTGCCGATATGATCAAGACGAACTACACGGGCGACCCCGATTCGTTTGCGCGGGTGGTCAAGAGCTGTCCCGTCCCAGTTATCATTGCAGGAGGGCCCAAAGTAGAAACCGACGCTGAGCTCCTTCAGATGATTTCAGACGCTATTGCAGCTGGCGCACGTGGCGTCGCAATCGGGCGTAATGTGTTCCAGCACGACAAGCCGACCGAAATCGTACGCGCGATCGCGCGAATCGTGCACGAGAATACCTCCGTCAATGAGGCGCTCAAGGAAATTGAGCGTTAACGTTAAATGACTGAGTGCGAGTTGTACGGGGGGAACTAATGAAGAGCGTCTGGATCAAGGCCGATGAAGGCCCGTGGGAGGAGCGAAAGCCCATTATCACCTTCGCACTCGAGTCAGGAGCGGACTGCGTGCTAGTGAGTGAAGCTGACATTGATGCCGTCAAGCAGCTAGGTACGATAACGGTGGCAGCGTTTGATGAGGGTGGCGGTGGTCACGCGGACATCCGCGTTGTTGGAAAAAGGGGTGAAGGTGACGGAACGCTTCCACTTTCAGGCTCGGCAAACGAAACCGCAGACTACAAGCGGCTTGTCTCACGGACCTCTGAGAGCGCCGCTTACGTCGTCGTCTCAGATAAAGCTCACGAACAGTTTGCGCAAGAAGTCGCGAGTGCGTGCGACCACCTCATCGTCATCGGAACAGATTGGAAGGTTATCCCGCTTGAAAACCTTATTGCTGCCTTAAAAGGAACGGTCGAAATTATCGCCGGTGTCAGATCGTTCGAAGAGGCTAAAACCGCACTCGAGACCTTGGAGCACGGCGCTGATGGTGTGCTTCTCGACACTAACGATTTATCGCAAATCGCTAAAACTATGGATTTTGCGCGCAAATCAGAGCACGTATTAGATCTTGTGCCCGCCACTGTAACGACGGTGAGGCCCGTCGGAATGGGCGATCGCGTCTGCATTGACACGTGTTCCCTGATGATGAGCGGCGAAGGCATGCTTATTGGGTCAGGTGCCAACGGATTTTTCTTAGTGCACGCAGAGACAGAGGAGAGTCCATACGTCGCTCCTAGGCCGTTTCGCGTGAATGCCGGACCTGTACACGCGTACATCTATGAGAACGGTAAGACGCGCTACCTGTCAGAGCTCGAAGCGGGCGACGAAGTGATGATTGTACGCAGCAACGGAGAAACGCGTCAAGGCGTGGTCGGCCGTATAAAAATTGAGCGGCGCCCCTTAATACTCATCGAGGCAGAAGTGGAGGGGACGTCAATAAAGACGCTCCTTCAAAACGCGGAAACTATTAAGCTCGTCGCTGAATGCGGCACTCCTATTGCCGTTACCGCATTGAAGCCTGGAGACGTCGTCCTTGTGCACTTCGAGCGAGTTGCACGGCATTTCGGTATCGGCGTTGAAGAGACGCTTATTGAGAGGTGATCACATTATTCAACTGCGCGACGTGACGGTCGGAGGAGAGGAGGGGCCAAAGATCGTTGGCGTTATATACGAACCAAGACAGGCACAACAGGCCGTTGAAGAGGGAGTGGATATCATCGAGTTTCGGGTCGATCTCGCTGAAGACATTGATGGTGTAGTGCGCGACCTCGAGAGAGTTTCTCTTCCTATCATCCTCACTAACCGGCGGGTCGAAGAGGGCGGGAACGCAACGATTAATCGCCGAGATCAGCTAGGTCCTCTTATCTCATACGCGTCCATCGTCGATATTGAGCTAATGGCGCCTGACAGAGACGACCTCATGGCCGAGGCAGCTACCCAAGGTCGACCCACGTTGCTCTCTTACCACGATCTCGACGGAACGCCCGCAGAAGCGGCGATGCTTGAGATTATGCGCACCGCAAGCCATTACGGCGACGTTGTCAAGCTTGCAGTAACCATCGAACACTTACAGGACGCCCCTAGAGTGCTCGATGTAAGCCTTGCCGCTAAAGAGGAGGGCTTGACATTCAGCGTGGTGCCAATGGGATCGCTTGGGTCGCACATCAGGCCCATTATGGGGATCTACGGCTCCTCGCTACTCTACGGGTACGTCGGGCGGCAAATATCCCCTAAAATGCGGCCTTACGGGTTTACCGGGAAACGTGCATCGCCAGGGATGCTCAGCGTTTCACAACTAAAACGTGCTCTTACAGAGATCCGGTCATGGCAGTAACGACCGTTTATGGCGTCATTGGCAGCCCTGTAGGTCATTCGCTCTCTCCTTATATGCATAATGCAGCGTTCGACGCGCTCGGCATCGATGCTGCATATTATGCCTTCGACGTGGATAAAACGCAGGTCGGAAACGCAATACGTGGAGCCCTAGCGCTAGGGTTTGGCGGACTTAATGTCACCTTCCCTCTCAAAAAGGATGCTTTGCTTTACTGCAACCCTGACGCACTGTCAAAACGCCTCGGTGCGGTCAACACGATAGACCGCAACGGAGGAGGCTATAACACTGACGGCATTGGAGCCGTCAGTGCACTTAAAGAGGCGGGCATAACGGTTAAGGGCACTACCGTCCTGCTTCTTGGTGCCGGCGGCGCCGCGAAGGCAATTGCTGCGCAACTACTCGTTGCCGGAGCTCGCGTGCTCATCGCCAATCGGACAGAGAGTAGATCGCTTATCCTCGCCCGACAAATGACCGAAGCAAACGTCGATCGCGGCTGCGGAGACGTTGAGGCACATAGTCTCGTCGAGATCGATCACCTCGTTAATGAGGCGCGCGTACTCATCAATGCAACGACCGTTGGTATGCGCGGCGTTCTTGACGGGCAAACGCTCGTTAGAGCCCATCAAATGCATTCTAGGCTCGTCGTGTTTGATGTTGTCTATCACCCGCTTGAAACCCCCTTGCTACGCGAGGCGCGCTCCGCAGGTCTACAAACTATTGATGGAGTAAAGATGTTGGTGCACCAAGGCGCTGCGTCTTTCGCCCTGTGGACCGCAAAGGAGCCACCCGTGCAAATCATGGAGGCCACTGTGCGTGAGAGGCTCCTAAACGTGAACAGTGCGGAGAACGAGGACTAACGATAATGGCACTCAAGGCAGCAATCGTTGGTGGCTACGGGGAGATGGGGCGTTGGTTCGAAAGATTTCTTGTTGAACGCGAGATAGATGTAGCGCTTGTAGGTCGGTCCTCAAAAGCACACTATGCGGATTACGATTTAGTTGTCATCGCCGTTCCCGTCGACGTTACTTGCGACGTTATAGCTGAAGTCGCACCTCAGATGAAGCCAGGCGCGGTCCTGTTCGATATAACCTCCGTCAAGAAAGATCCCGTTAAGCAGATGCTAATCAGTGCGCCGCCAGGCGTCGAACTCTTAAGCGTCCATCCGCTTTTTGGTCCCAGCATGCCTGACATGGAAGGGCAGACCGTCATCGTGACGCCGGTGCGCGGCGAACGCGGGTGCAGGTTTCTCATCAGCCTTTTCGAAAACGCCGGCGCCCATATAGAAGAGCTTTCTGCGGATGAGCACGACCACGTTATGTCAGTGATTCAAGGATTGACCCACTTCGGATATATCGCTACGGGTGCTACGCTCGAAGCGCTTCGCTTTGATGTTAAGCACTCTCGCCGCTTTATGAGCCCTGTATATGAGATTCTAATAGATTTTGTAGGCCGCATTCTTGGACAAAATCCTGCATTATACGCATCCATCCAGATGAATGCAGATCGGTCCGTCCGCGAGGCCTTTCTGACACAGTGTGCAGCATTGGTTGAAATTATAAACGCAAATGATAGCGCGGCGTTCATCGCAACGATGAAACGGGCAGCAAAACATTTTGGCGATGCAGAACCGGCCTTAAAACGTTCAAATAAACTTATCATGGCCAACATAAAGGAACTAGAGGACTTCAAAAGATCTATTGGAAGTACTCGAGGACTGAGAAACGTTTACACAGGAGCAGTACACATCGGTGTTATAAAGAGCGCTTCCCCGCGCGAGATCTCTATTGAAGAGGGGTCCAAGGGCGTTATTTTAAAGACGGAAAACGTTCAGTTAATGTCCGACGAAGAAGTCAAACGATATCGATTGGCGCACGGACAGCGCTATAGGGATTTTTCGGCGGTTTTTCCTCCCGGAGCGAGCCCTGAGATTATCGTACGTGTGATTTCAACAGTCGCTGAGGTTAATTCAGTGAGCGTTATTGACCACTATACGCCACAAAGCAGTTACACGTTCCGCGTCTCGACCTACGTCGATGGTGATATCGAACGTCTTCACCGTGACGTGACCGAGCTCCTCGTAGGGATCGGCGGTAAAATTCGTTAAAAGAGTCTGATTTAGAGTAACGCTGGGTAGCTTCTTACCGGGAGTGACACGCAGACTAAGATGAGCAAACTGGAAAAGGTTTTCATAACGGGCGCTACGGGGTTCCTTGGCTCTCACTTGGCCGACTGTCTTACGAAACGCGGGACCACTATCAGCGTCCTCGTCCGTGGTCAACCGGACCGCATTACTAGAGACGGGCTCTGCGTGGTGCAAGGGGACCTAAGCCACCCGTTGATCATAAGCGATGCATCAACCGTATTCCATTTGGCCGCCATCTCGCACGTTGGCCGTGCGCTCGAAAATCCTCGGCAAACGTTCGAAACGAACACAGCAGGCACGTTGACCGTCCTTGAAGCGATCAGACAGTCATCATCTGTGGAGAAACTTGTATTTGTAAGCTCAGCCCACGTATACGGTGAGCCTATGTACCTTCCTATAGATGAGGGGCACCCCGTTCGAGCACAAGAGCCATACGCGGCGAGCAAGCTAGCGGCAGAAGCTTTCGTTTCCGCATACAGCAGCGCTTACGGTATACCTATAGCTATAGCCCGGCTCTTTAACACATATGGGCCTCGTCAACATCCCGATTTCGTTATCCCTTCGATCATCAGGAGCGCCCTCACTCAAGACGCTCTGATGTTAGGCAATCTTACCCCTACGCGGGACTTCACCTACGTAGATGATATAGTGGAAGCTTTTTTACGTCTTGCTGAAACCGGCAAGGGAGTCTATAACGTAGCATCAGGAGTTGAGATCAGTATCGAAGCGCTTGTAGCGCGAGTTGCAGAGATCCTCGGCAAACCTCTGACCATTTCGTCTCAGCGTGCGCAGCGCAGGTCGGCCGCCGTCGAAATTGAAAGGATGTGTGCAGATATATCGCGTATCAAAGCGCTAGGATGGAAGCCGCGCGTTAGTCTTATTGACGGTTTAACGAATACCATCACCTGGTACCGCGACCAACTTTAGCAGAGCTGCCTTTATTATGGCAGTATGTTACCGTCAATGGGCTACGAAGGTCAAGGGAAAGCCCTGTCCTAAACGAATCCATAACAATGCTTGCGCGAGCTTCAAGCGTGCGTTACGCACGTAGCATCGACAGAAGCGCGGACAAGCGTTGGAAGTTTACCCCACGTAGCAAGCTTGTCCCCGACGATCAACAGGGAACCTACGACGCCGCTTATGGCCTTTATGGCACTAAAAGCTGCTTCGGGATCGTTACTTAAGTTCCCAAGCGCCGAAGCAGCAGCGTCAGCCAAACACGCCGTTTCAGCGATAACACACGCGACGTCTGCTGTACCGAAGCTAATAGAGGGACCAACCGTAGCAGAAGACGTACAGACGCCCAAAAACCGGGTTGGTTCAATCTTAAACCCCACATCTTTGAAGGGAGAGACGCCCCCATATATGCCGATGATCACGTCACGGTCACTCGTAAAAGCGATATCGCCCCCGTTATCGACGATTGCATATGATGCGCCTGCGTCTACCATCGCCTCAACGGCGAGATCTGCGATAACGCCTGCAACCGCAGCCATCGGTCCGACCTTCGCCGCTGACGAGGCGCCGAGCATCCTGCGAACGATATCTGGAGGGTCTCCGATATACTCTTCAACTGGTTCTAGCGCGAAACGGAAGAAGGGATTTAACTCGATAAAAAGTTCCAAATTGCGTCGGTGGACTCTAATCGCCTGTTTCGCATGCGCGATGTGCTCGGGCGCATCAGCAATGATTGTAACGACGGTCTGCTTAAGCTGAAACTTCTCCTTCATTCCTCAGCGGTCTTGATGGCACCATGAGGGCACATTGTTATGCAGGTCTTGCAGAGCACACATCGGGTGAAGTCGATGGAGATCGACCGATCCTTGTTGTACGTAAAGACTTCCACAGGGCACACCGATACACACGCACCGCATTGCACACACTCAGCTTCGTCGAGCACGACTGGCATATCCATTTCCCGCACCTCGGTGCCACGCCGCCTGAATGCCTCAGCTACCTCTTCGACTCGTTCATCGGGCACATCGATCACTATTTCTCCAATAGTAGCGTCTACTAACGCCCGATCGATGTTGATGCGCACGCCCGTTTCCAAAACGACGTCTGCTAATAGGGGGTCCTGCATAACCTTTTGTGGAAACTTCAATACGATCTTCATAGAGACCTCTTGACTGTTTCACCTACATGCGAGGAGCTTGCTCAGATCCTCACTCGTAATGATGCCTACTACCGTGTTAGCCTGGTCAATAACGGGAAGTGCCGAGATGTTGTGCCGCTCAAGACGCCGAGCGGCAAGGTCAATAGGCTCGTCAGGCTTCGCTGTAATGACGCGCTTCGTCATTATCCCTTTTAAGCTATCGCCCTTGTTTAAAGCCACCGCCTTTGAGATGTCGTACGCCGTGACGATTCCGATGAGTTTGTTGTCAGCCGACACCACTGGCAAGTGATTCACTTGTTTTCCAACAATTATCTTTGCGGCTTCTTGTATACTGATCTCTTCATGCACGGTGATACTTGGGAGCATCACTTCTCGTACAAGCGGCGCCTTGGAAAGCTGCTTCATAGGCTTGAGTACTGCTTGGTTTGGCAACCGCATCGTTGGCAATGCGAGCTCAAATGTGCCTTTTCGTATCCACTCGGCAAGTTCTGTGGCGATTTCCTTTGCCTTAAAGAAGCTCGACATGGATGAAGTACGGACTTCCTTCCCATTAAGATCAATTATTCCTGATTTTAACTCTTCGTAACTGACTGTCATCAGTTCAGGCCGTGAACGACGGCCAACGCCGTAATCGAGAACCGTCGTACGGATATCAGCATCGCTGATCGCCGTTTTTCGCGCAATCCCAGCGTTCAGGACTGGAATCGGCACGCCAATCCCCACATACAGCGAAGTGCCGTATTTGTGCAGAATTGCAGCTCTGAGATAGTCGGTGCTCATCGCCTTCAGGTCGCCGGTCACCATGAGCGTGCCGAAGTTGTTCACAGGATCGTGCTGCGTCCCATGACCTACCACATATCCTTCAGCGCCGCAGAGGAAGATCTTCGTGCCCACGCCGATAGTCTCATAATCGGGATCATTATAGATGGGCGAAAGTGTGCCGGAACCAGAATAAGTCGCATTTCCGAACCGCGGCAACAACGTCCCCATATAGGTGTAGAACACCCTATCGGCAGAGTTGGTCGCGACGTTATATCGTTGATATGCGTTGCGGGGGTTCAACATGGTCGCCTCGTTGAGGTCCCCAATATTGATGGTAGTCTCTACGCTTCGGCGCGGATAGCAGTCGGTCGCATAACCTACGGCCTTTAAATGGACCTCCCTATGGGCAACGAGATCCTCGATGACGTGCGCCCCACCGTACTCAATACCACGCGTCTCTGAAAGCTGAGTGGCTCCGATGAACGCATCAACCGCAGCGACACCAGCATATGCTTCCACGTCGTTGAGCCACACTTTGCTCAACTTAATTGGCGGATCTGAGTGACCGAAGTTCATCCACACGCCAGACGAGCACATCGCACCGAACGTGCCAGTAGTGACGACGTCGACCTCTTGTGCTGCACTTTCTAGCCCCAGCTCCCCGACAATGTGAGTCATTTCGTCAGCTGTTACGACGTGGACGCTTCCGTCCCGAATGCGTTCGTTAATCTCTTCTAAGCTTTTTGGCACGTGCGTCTCCAAAAAAGTCGCTGCATAGCGAGTAAACAGTGATCGTATTGCGATAGCTATTATTTATTCTTGTTGGGCTCCAAAAAAGGCGTCTTTTCATCGCACTTTTTATTGCAGCCGACTTGTCTTTATTAATGAAAAAAGGCAGCTTAAGGTAATCTTTATGTCCAAATAACGTGTAGAAAAAAAGAATGCTTTCCATCGTTATTCCAGCACATAATGAAGCAGATCATATAAATGGGCTCCTCGAAGCTTTCAGCGCTTTTAGCGGCTTAGAACTTATCATCGTGGAAGACGCGTCGACGGACGGGACCCAAAATATCGTGCAGGAATTTGCAGCGCGCAACAACAACGTAGTGCTCTCAAGCTGCGACACGTTAACCGGCAAGGGGGCCGCAATAAAGAGGGGGCTCGCGTTAGCGAAAGGGGATATTCTAGGATTCATAGACGGCGACGGATCGATTCATCCGAACGACCTCATGCGCGTCGCCGCTACGATCAACGACGGTGCGGATCTTGCTGTGGGATCTCGAGGCCTCCGCGACTCTGTTATTGTTCACCCGCAACCGCTATCGCGACGAGTCTCAGGTTCAATCTACAGTCTACTCGCGCGTGCACTGTTGGACACCCACGTACGAGATTTTCAATGTGGCTGCAAGGTGTTTCGCCGCGAAATGTGGAACTCACTTACTATTACCTGCGATGGATTTGCGTTTGATTCCGAACTCATAGCAAAGGCGCACAAAAAAGGATTCGTCATTATCGAGGTGCCCATTACTTGGAGCAATAAGTCAAATAGTAAAGTTCGCATCCCGAGAGACGTCGTGCCGATGCTAAAGTGCCTCTTAAAAACACGGGCCCAAGTTAGGAGATGAAAAATGAACCGCAAGTACTTCGCTGCGCTGTTTATCGTCGCTGTCGTTCTGATCGTATTCAGGGTGGGCTTTTCCCTCGTTCAGTGGGGCGATTCGCAAGATCCTGATCCATGGAAGGTCCTCGGTGATACGAACAAATACGTCATCACCGGGCACTACTCCCCGTCTGAAATGCAGTCCACGTACTATGGAGCTTATTCAGTAGGCCTCCAAGCAGTGCTTGCGGCACTATCCGTTTTTACCGGCGTTGATCTCATCACGCTTGCGCTCTACTTCTTACAAATAGCAACGCCCCTCGTCATGGTAATAGTTGCGTACATTATAACCTCACGATCCGGCAAGGATACGACCTTGGTAATCCCGGTTATGATCCTTTTGGTAGGTTCATTCTTAGGCATCACGCGACAACAGTCGCGGATGATCGAAGAGAATGTGGGATTTATCCTCTTTTGTGGGGCCCTACTCTTCCTTTACCTCTATTACAACAAACGAGCCTCGCGTAGGCTTACGTTTTCAATGCTCACGATAATACTGCTCGCAAGTATTTTCACCCACCACATCAGCTTTCTGATGATCGCATTGCTCGCGATGCCTTTCCTTGTTTTAAAACTGAAATACGCTGCCCCAGCCTACATCGCAGCCATTTTCGTGCCCTGGTGGATCTATTACCACGTGGTCAATGGCTACAACGGCCCCTATGTCGGCATCTTTTTTTACACTATCCTAGTATTGGCGATGCTCTACGCGGCCGCTGTTCTGTGCTTAACCGTCTTTCGGCGTTCGAAAACAACTCCAATTACCACACGGCTAATAGCGCGTCTGCGGCAAATACTCCTAACATTCTCAAATGCCAAGAGCCAACAAGTCACGACCTTCACGCTTATATTAGGCGCAGTGGCGGTCATATATTCCATCGCTACGCGATTGCAGTCAGGTTACGTGCCCTTCTTTTTGCCCCTTGCTCCCCTCGTGCTCTACGCTGGCGCGTGTAGCGTAACAAGCGAGGATCACAAAGCTGACCAGTTAGACGTTAATTACACGCGCTACCTGCTCGTAATTCTCATTTTGCTCTCACTGGCAACCGCATTTGGTTTTATTATACAATCATACGTAAGTAGCGTCCTCACGAGTACCACTGCGCTTCATTCAATCGAAGGGCTTGCTTCTGTGGACTTAGGCAGCCGGTTTATGACATGGGTCGCATTCATCTACGGCCTCATAGCAACTATGGGCCTCGTCCTCGTTGGACGCGAATTTCACATCTCCAAACGTTGGCTTGCGCCTTCGTTGATCGTAACGCTGCTCATATTAGCTTCGATCAATACTGCAGTTCTTGCCGTGAACTACGACGCGAGCTTTGCGATTACAGCACCACCCGACAGTCGCGTCATCGCTACCGCGCAGTGGACTGCAGGAAAGGACCCTGACAACGCCACGATGACCGATTATAAAAACGAGATGGTGTATTGGTATTATACGGGTTCGCTTGTGACCTACACACCGCTGACTGAAGTTGGTAATTTGACGGTGCTCGACTATGTCTATCCCAATTTCCTCCAGACGTGGAACTACTCGGGCCATACAGGCATCAACTACTTGCTCCTCACCGCCACTCCAGAAAAGTTCTATTACGAGCATCTTTTCAACGGGAAGTGGAAGCTGCCCAGCCAGAATACAATGCTGTGGCAGAAGCGCATCGCCGCAATTGACAACGGAGCACAGGCCACTGGTGCAAAAAACTATACGAATAGCTACGACAAAATCTATACGAACGGCTACTCGTACTACTATAAAGTGGTTGCAGTTTAGCGTAGAGTCGGGAGCACAGCCGTTGAACGAAGCTGCAGCTCACGACTTTAAATCGACTGCTTTTCTGTTGCGGGGGTAGCTAGTGCCATAACTACTCAATATAGCCAAGCGCCACTGATCCAAATAAACATGTTATGAGTGGCTATGACGACAGCAATTGCACCGATCACGATATTTTTTTGCCAATTGTCCGAAAGCATCAACCCAAGAAAAATGTATAATGGAAATATCCCCGCTACGAGGCGTACAAACGAATTGGGCCAAGTGTTTAGCAACAAGTAAGTGGCCAGCGAGACGAACGAATACGCGGAAAGTGCTACATCCCTCTTGAGCATCGTCACGATTGTAGCGATTATTAGCAGGGTATCGATCAAGAATACAGGCAAAATAGCGTAGTTGAACGGCTGCCAGCTAGGCCCTTGGAAACCGAAACCATAAACACGCAGGTTATAAAACAGGTTTGTAACTGAGAGATTCCCGTTCCAGTTTGCAGCCTCAACGCTTGATACTATGAACGGGTTACCGAAACGGTAGAAGTAGAAAAGGTAGAGCATTCCTAAACCTGCGCAGGTGATTATAATGACTGCAAGTTGTCTGATGACTTGCGACCTCTGCCGTTGCGAAAAGAACCCATACAGCATATCGACAAGAAAAATAACAAGAATGAACGCGCCGATTTGGCGTGTAAAAATGGAGAATATTGCGAAAAGCGTGGCGAGTCCAAACCTAGCCCGCTTCCAGAAGTAATACGCGCCGATCGTAAAGGCGAGAAAGATGGGCTCTGAATATGAAACGAGATTGCAGACAAGGAGCACCGGGAATACCATATAGGCAAAGCACACTCTGAGTCGGTACTTCTCATTAACGACAAGTGGCACGAGCTTGTAGAGAAAGTAGAGGCCAAGGAACGAAAATGCATTTGAAATGAGCACCTCAACCAAGCGCATGGCTGCCGGTTGGTTTAAGCTGAATATCTTGATTAAAAAGGGGTACATCGGCGGAAATGCCGCTGAATTCGGATAATTATAAGCATACCCGTTATAAGCGATGCCCTGATACCATCCTCCATCCCATCTGGAGAGGAACATCGGATCTTGAAGCAACGCTGCCGGCTGATATCGTAGGCTTATCGCTATCGCTCCCAAGAGAACGATGATCTTTATCGCCCCATAAACCACTAGGGTGTCAAGCAGTCGGTCTCTGGTGTAGTACTGGATTGTGTGCGCTACAAGCGCTTGAGCCTTTTTTGATATGTTGTGGCACATAGACGAGATTCTGCTAAGCATGCGAGGTGCTGTATAGTCATAACGCGTATTGTGTTCATCCTCACTTAAACAATCTTCTTTAGATAAACCAAAGTATTTTCACGTGCGTCGAGTAACGCTCGCATCGGTTTTCGGCGCCGATACGAAAATGCTGCACGTTAGAGGTTAATTCAACCTGAATGACGTCCGGGCGTGTTGGAGTGCACTAAACGCTAAAGGACATCCGTTAAAGGCCAGACGTACGTGGCACTCTGAGGCACAATCCGGTATAAAGTTGCGGTCACACTTCCCCTAACAGCAGACTCTTTATGGCGCGCCTGCTGTAATGCTAACAGAAGTTACGTTACCTATCTTACAATAGCTCGAATCAATGCACAACAACACCTCTGTGTCCATAATTATCCCAACATACAATGAGCGAGACAACCTAAGCGAGCTTCTGGAGCGAATTCAACGTTCTGTAGGGTCACTGGACTTCCCTTATGAAGTCCTTGTTGTTGATGACGATAGTCCCGACGAAACTTGGAAGGTTGCTGCTCGTTATTCAGAAAATTATTCAGTGCGAATTCTACGAAGAAAAGGGAAAAGAGGACTTGCAACAGCCGTTTTGGAGGGGATCAAAAAATCATACTACGATATTGTCGTCGTCATGGACGGTGATCTGCAACATCCTCCTGAAATGATACCGAAGTTGATCTCTGTCGTCAGTGATGGGGCGGACATAGCGATTTGCAGTCGGTTTGTCGAAAAGGAGACTTTGGAACAGTTCGGTTTGTTTAGACGGAGTATGTCAAAAGGTGCTGATTTAATCGCCAGAACTTTGTTCAGGCAGCTTCGCAGTATAAAGGATATTGAGTCTGGCTTTTTCGCCTTTCATAAGGACGTTATTGCGCATGCGAACCTCAATCCAGTGGGATACAAGATACTCTTGGAAATCCTCGTTCAAGGAGATTATAAGACGGTTTCGGAGATCCCGTACAGATTTGATCAGAGAAGAGCCGGAGCAAGCAAACTGGGGATCAACGCTGCTATAAGTTATATCTATCATATGTCGAGCCTCTTTTTAAGGTCGGGCGAATTTCACCGGTTTTTGAAGTTCGGTGCAGTAGGGGCTGTCGGCGGTATTTTCAATCTAGCAGTACTCTACTTGTTGACAGAGCTCGGTGTTTATTACCTGCTATCAGGGCTCATTGGTATAGAAGCCGGCCTCCTTTTAAACTTCTTTTTGAATAGATCATGGACGTTTAAGGATCGACGAACCCAAGGATTTGGATACATGCTCACCGCCTTATACAGGGATCACGCTGTGAGATTTGTTGGGATTGTGCTCAACCTTGTTATCTTATGGTTTCTAACTAGCTTTTTCGGTCTTTACTATCTCACGTCGCAAATAATTGGTATCGCAGTGGCTATGTTTTGGAACTATGGCGGGAATCAGTGGTGGACTTGGGAGGCCGCCTAAGGACTATTTCTAATTCGTTAGAAGCTCGAACAATATTTTAACATGAGAAAAGTGAAAACCCTGTCGTCCGGCACACCATCAGTTACCATCTAGCTCTTTATAGCTGAGAGGAATTCGGCTTCGCAGAACTTAATGCAACGTCCATGCTCCCGGATCTGAGCCACTCAAGATCCAACGTCACATAGGAAAACCCGAGCTTGACGAACGCTTCGGCTATTGCTGAACTATGTGCAATGATAGCTCTTGCACTCTCCTTGTCGATTTCTATACGGGCGATACCGTTATGATCTCTTACCTTTGCTCTCGTTATCCCAATTGCTTGTAACATACATTCAGCTTGTCTCACCCTTTCAATTCGCTCTTTGGTGACTATCGTGCCATAAGGAAAAGACGTGAGGAGACACGCGTTGGAAGGAACGTCTGCATTCGGTAAATCGAGCGTTCGCGCGAAGCTTCTCACCTCATCTTTGGTAAAGCCGATCAAAGGTGAGATGATCTCAAATTCTCTCAAAGCTTTCAGGCCGGGCCTATAGACATTCAGATCAGATGCATTCGTGCCGTCCATAACCGTATTTAAGTGCAATTCATTAGCTAAGTCACGGAGAGCGCTAAACGTGAGCTTTTTGCAATAATAGCATCGTTCAGGATCGTTGTGCTTAATTTCTGGTACAATCAAAGGATTGAGAGCAATCGAGAGATGACTGATGCCTATAGCCTTAGCAGTCGCAGCAGCGTGTTCAAGCTCGCCGTGACGAAGCGCACCATTATTTACCGTCACGGCAACTGCTGAGTCCCCCAATTCCTGCTTGGCAAGCACTGCGACCACTGCACTGTCAACTCCGCCTGAAAACGCTATCAATGCACTGCGGTGCGAGCGAATATGAGCACGCACTCGTTCGAGTTTGTCATCTTGAAAGTCGCAGTCGTTTCGTGACGCTTTTTTTCGCTCAGCAGTGGTTGGCATGGTGTTGATATAATGGTACGATGATAACAACTCTATTAAAGGGCTCAGCGTATGTAAGCTAATGCTGCTTTAAGGATATGTATGAGCGGGGAAGTTAAGGACAAAAGCGCAGAGATCAAAGCCCTCCTTATTGCAGAGGGGGGAGTTGATATTGACGAAAGGATCCTTGGACGTATCACAACTCCCGCCTCAGGGCCAGGAGCGGGCCTAACGTCGTTCTTTTTACGATTTGATGGACACCGGGTTCGTTTAGGAATAAAACACGATTCTCGGCTTAAGGCATCGCTTGACGGAGACGAGATAGTCATCCATGATCAAGAAAAAGAGATTGTTCGCGGATATCTCGAAGATGCCATCGCCCACTGTCCCGGGCAAGCATTTATTACAGTCAGCGAGGTCTGCATCTTCAACTGCCAGTTCTGCCCGGTACCACTTCTAGAAGGTTCAGTTAAGGACCTGAGCGATGTTGAGACGAAGATTTCACGGATTCTTAACGATCCGAAGCTAGCAGACAAGCTAAAGGCTATCTCGTTGACGTCCGGCGTTGAAAAGTCGGCACAACACGAAGCCGAGCGAATCGCAGTAATCGTTCACGCGCTCAGAGAGAAGTACGATCTCCCAATCGGTGTGTCTGTTTATCCGACCCAAAATTCAACGAAGCTGTTGAAAGAAGCCGGAGCTGACGAAATAAAGTACAACGTCGAAACGATGGACCGTCAGCTCTTTATCAAAATGTGCCCAGGGCTCTCACTCGACTTCATATTAGAGGCGCTCAAAGATGCAGTAAGCGTTTTCGGCCGAAACAAAGTGTTTTCGAATATCCTCGTGGGCTTAGGTGAGGACGACAGTTCAATTATAAGCGGCGTGCACGAACTGATTGAGATGGGTGTGATACCGATACTCAGAGCCGTCGTTGAGCATCCCTTACGCGTCGAAACGGGCATGCGGCGGCCCTCTGCAGAACGCCTCTTGCGACTCGCACGAAAGGAGCGCGAACTCCTCGACGAGTTTGGTCTGCGAGCCGACATAGCAGAAACGATGTGTGCCCCGTGCACTGGCTGCGATCTAATACCACATCGGGATGTCTAACGCCGTCTGCTAACATGTTTCACACTGCTTGCATCACATGGACTAATAGCGTACGCTGGCAATTCAAATAGCACATTCAGATGTCGAACGCGATGTAACTCGGTCCGACACTGCCTTTAGTTAAGAGGATAGTGAATCAAAAAAAGCTGGCCAGAATGGATCTTGTTTTGGTATTGCGAGCTGGTTGACCGACCCGTCACGTCGCTTAATTGTCCTTGTTTCTACATCGTCGGTAACCTTCCCAATAATCGACGCATCTATACCTTCTGAGCGCAGTTTATTGATGATGTTCGCTGAACGGTCTGGTCTGACCGTAATTAGCAAAGAACCTTCAGCGATCGCGGCGACGGGATCAATTCCAAAGGTTTCGCACACTATCCTCACCTCATCCGGATAGATGAACGCTTCCTCATTGATCTCCATGCCGACTCCGCTGGCACTCGCTATCTCGTAGAGCCCTCCGATAACCCCCCCCTCAGTTGCATCGTGCATCGCTGTTACCCCTCCGGCATCCATTGCCAAAAGGGCATCTGCCACGACCGTCATCTGTCTGCACAACGCCTTTGCCCTCTCCACTAGAGCCGGGGCGTACCTCTTCAACAGCTCCTTTTCTTTGATAACTGCAAGGATTCCTGCCGTTTCTATTGCAGGCCCCTTAGTCAGAATTACGTCGTCACCAGGCGTTGCCCCTGCCGGTGTCACATATCCGTGCTTGTCGGCGATTGCAAACACGGTAACGCCGCCTATGGTCGGAGCAGCAAAGCCCGGATAGTACCCCGTGTGACCGCCAACAATCGCTATTTCAAGCTCCAAAGCCGCGCTGTGAATGGCGTCTAAGATAGTACGAAAGTCCACTTCATTTGTCTCGGGAGGCATTAAAAGCGAATAAGTCATGTACCTCGGCTTAACTCCCATGACTGCAACGTCGCTCGCCCCTATATGAACGGTGTACCATCCAAACATGTCCAAGGGCTGGTGAGGGATGGCGAAGATTGGGTCCTCTGCGATTACGAGGACCTTGTCATTCCCAATATCGATGACCGCCGCATCGACGCCCGTCTTCGGCGGCACGATGACCGTATCATCGCGCTTGCCCAAGCGCGAAAGTAGAAAGGTGGTGAAGGTTTCCTCGTCGATCTTTCCGATCTTAGGATCTGCCACTATAGCGCCTCGCAATTTCACAGATTTCCTCTGCGACATCAAGAGGATCATGCCCTACGAGGACAGAAACGGGCTCCTTGCCAATAGCACCCGTTTCATAGAATACCTTTGGGATTACGCCGCCCGCTGCCTTGATCGCTGCTTGAACTTTCCATGGCATTGATGCGCCTTCAGTTTCCTTGATTTCCTCCGGTTCATTTCTTCTGTCGATCATGCTAAAAACCCAACCTTTGGATCTGCAATACTTCTCAAGCCATAGGGCCAAAGCGGGATTACTGGCGAAGTTTATGGCTGCTCTAACAGACGAGTCAGTTTTTCTGAGCTCTACGAGGAGCCTAGCCATATGACTTGATGCTCCAAATCGAGGCTTGCCTGCCGCGTGAGGCAAACCATTGACGACAGTTATCCGTCCTTCTACCGCCAACACGTCTTCTCGAGTTTCAGCGTTGGGAAGCGCATATACGAGGTTAGTTCTGACCTCTGGGATTAGTGCCGCAAACTCACTGCATCCCTCAATGAGGTCTAAGGCGAGCGCCATATTTCCGCGCATTTCAATTTGATCGACCTGCTCCATCAAATCCTCCCAGGTTCTGATAAGTTTACTGAGGAATGCGAAGTGCTTTCATAAGTAATAATCGGCGTAAACCTGTACTTTTCAACGCAGGTCGCCACCGATTAAGCGCACAAAGATGTGATGAGTTAAAATAGCGGTGCAAGGCACTAATAGTGAACCCGGACCACCGATTGCCTTTATGTGCCCTTTCAACGTATTTACAGATGGTTACAAATCGGCGCACGCTAGACCCAAATGTTACAATTGTTTAATATAACAATTGTTATAACATTACATGGCTTGTGTAGCACACATCTAATAGTTTAGTTTTTCAAACAAGACAAAGAGCTATAAAGGCGCCATATCGAGTCATCTTCCTAGCGTTATGCAAAACAAACGATTCCCATGTGAGATCGCAGTTTGGCGCATACTGCCCACCATCCGCTCCAAGATTGCTAAACAACTAGCTAGCCTCGGCCTGCCTCAGATGGTGATTTCAAAGCGGCTCGGTATTACGCAGCCTGCAGTAAGCCAGTACGTGACGAAAAAACGAGGGATGACCTTCGCAGTTAGCGATGAGGCTCAAACACTCATCCAATCGCTAGCAGAAGACGTCGCACGTGGTAAAGACCTTAATCTCAACGAGCGGATGTGTGAGATATGCGCGAACGTCCAAGGCAATGATAAATGCACCTTTGAGTCGATATCTATGAAAAATCGTTTAAGAACACTGAAAGAGGAGAACGACGCCGTTATTTTAGCGCATAACTATCAACGCGCAGAGGTTCAAGATATCGCCGACTACGTGGGGGATTCGTTTGAGCTTTCAAAAATCGCATCTGAGCTTGATTGCTCGACAATCGTGTTTTGCGGTGTCGATTTCATGGCAGAAATCGCCGCCATTCTTTCGCCGGAAAAGAGTATACTTTTACCAGTGAAAGAAGCGATATGCCCGATGTCGCGTATGATTGGCCGAAACGACGTACGACAACTGAAGAAACGCTATCCAGAGGCCCCGGTCATATGCTACGTAAACACCTCAGCTGACGTTAAGGCTGAGTGCGACGTGTGTTGCACGTCAGCAAACGCCATAAAGATCATAAACGAGCTTGACGCAGACCGAATCGTGTTTGTCCCCGATCGAAATCTCGGGGACTATCTCGCGTTAAAGACTGACAAAGAGATCATCTCGTGGGACGGCTTTTGTCCGACACACCAAATGATTACTCTTGGAGATGTACTTATCAAACGGCAGGAACAGCCGGACTGCGAGATCGTGGTGCATCCTGAGTGTCGGCCTGAAGTTATCGCAGCGGCAGACTTTGTTTACGGAACGGGGGGCATGTTACGTCACGCAGCGAGAAGCACCGCACGTCATATCGTCATCGGAACCGAAGTTGGCATGCTCCATCGGCTCGCGACGCAGGAACCAAGCAAGGAATTTTCTGTACTCACTAACGCTATTTGCCCGAACATGAAGCGCACACACCTTGAGGACGTGATCCGCGCTCTCGAACAGAAGAAACACCGTGTCACCGTGCCTGAGGACGTTCGCAAAGGCGCTAAAAAAGCGCTTGATAAAATGCTTGAGATGGGCGTCTAGGAATCTGCTGACCTTAGAAAAAAAGAGTCATTATATGGCTCCACGTCCAAAATCAGGTAAAAAGGCAAAAAGACGATGCAAGGAGCGTTATGTATAGCGACAAAGTGATGCTGCATTTTATGAACCCACACAATATGGGGGAGATCGAAAACCCAAGCGGTGTGGGTGAGGTCGGGAACCCGGTGTGCGGCGACCTGATGCAGATTCAGATTAAGGTGGAAGACGGG
>Ga0207932_1000030_pt1 | contig 44480 bp, 35 predicted proteins | sample NGESurdeep092012_FD_184480 | JGI IMG/M metagenome (GOLD analysis project Ga0207932, IMG submission 184480) | Arctic peat soil microbial communities from Barrow, Alaska - NGEE Surface sample 415-2 deep-092012 (SPAdes) | ecosystem: Environmental > Terrestrial > Soil > Wetlands > Peat ...
CGCGATGTGGGGCCGCAAGGTGGCCGCGCACGCGCACGGGACCGAGGCGATCAAACGCGCCGTCCTCGCGGGCGTCGCTTCGATCGAGCACGGGAGCCTCATCGACGACGAAGGCATCCGCATGATGAAGGAACGAGGCACGGTCCTCGTAGCGGACGTGTACAACGACGACTGGATCCTCGCGGAATTCGCGAAGATGGGCTACCCGGAGAAAATCATCGAGAAGGAACGGAAGGTGGGCCGCCTCCAGCGCGAGAACTTCGCGAAGGCGGTGAAGGCGGGCGTCAAGCAGGCCTACGGAACGGACGCGGGCGTCTACCCACACGGCCTCAACGCGCGGCAGTTCCGGTACATGGTCGCGGGCGGCCTCACGCCGATGCAGGCGATCCAGTCCGCCACCGTGAACGCGGCCGAGCTCCTCGGCTGGGACAAGGTCGGCGCGATCGCGCCGGGCCGCTTCGCGGACCTCGTCGCGGTGGACGGCGATCCGCTGAAGGACGTGACGCTTCTCGAGAAGGTGTCCTTCGTCATGAAGGGCGGAGAGGTTGTGGTGGCGCGATGAGCCGGAAGACCCTGCTCGCGCTCCTCCTCGCGCTTCCCGCGGGCGCGTTCGCCGCCGACCCGGCGCCCGCCCCCGACCCCGGGACCGTCTTCCGCGGCGCGTTGGTCTACACGGCATGGGACGAGACGCCGCGCAGGGCCGCGATCCTCGTGAAGGGCGGGACCGTCGCGTTCGTCGGCAACGAGGCCGAGGCGCGCGCCGCGGCGCCGTCCGCGAAGGTCGTCGACCTCGCGGGCGCCGTTCTCGTCCCCGGTCTCACGGACGCGCACGGCCATCTGCGCTCCCTCGGCACGCTTCGCCGCATGATCGACTGCCGCGGAATTTCGAAGGACGAGATCGTCCTGCGCGTGAGGGCCCTGACGGCCTCCGCGGCGAGAGGCACGTGGATCCGCGGGCGCGCCTGGGACCAGAACCGCTGGTCCGACACGTCGTTCCCGACGGCGGCCGACCTCGAGGCCGCCGCGCCGAAGACACCCGTCGTCCTCGCGCGCGTGGACGGCCACGCGATCTGGGTGAACGCCGCCGCGCTGAAGGCCGCGGGCGTGACGAAGGCCACGCCGGACCCGCCCGGCGGCCGCATCGAGCGCCTCGAGGACGGGTCGCCCGCGGGCGTCTTCGTCGACAACGCGATGGCGCTCATCCTCAACGCGATCCCGGCGCCCGGCCCCGACGAGGCCCGGAAGGACTTCGTTGCCGGGCTGGAGGCCTGCGCGAAGGCCGGGCTGACGGGCGTGGGCGAAGCGTCGGGCTCGTCGCTCGCGGACGTCGCAATCCTCGAGAAGCTCGCGAAAGAGGGAAAGCTCCCGGTCCGCGTCTACGCGACCGTCGGTCCGAAGGACCTCGACGCCGCGCTCGCGCGCGGCCCGGTGTCCGAAGGCCGGCTCACGGTCCGCGCGCTCAAGATCGTCGCGGACGGCGCGCTGGGGTCGCGCGGCGCGGCGCTTCTCGCCGACTACTCCGACGCGCCGGGCAACCGCGGCCTCGACGTGACGGCGCCCGAGGAGGTCGAGCGTCTCGCGGCGAAGGCTTTCCGCGGCGGCTTTCAGGTCTGGACGCACGCGATCGGCGACCGCGCGAACCGCATCACGCTGGATGCCTACGAGAAATCGCTCTCGAGCGTGCATCCCGTCGACCCGCGGCCTCGCATCGAGCACGCGCAGGTCCTCGCGCCCGGAGACGCCGCCCGCTTCGCGAAAATTGGCGTCATCGCGTCCATGCAGCCCACGCACGCGACGTCCGACTGGCCGTGGGCCGAGGCGCGACTCGGGAAGGACCGCGTCAAGGGCTCCTACGCGTGGCGCACGCTCCTGAAGGCCGGGGCTCGCCTCGCGGGCGGCAGCGACTTCCCGGTCGAGTCCGAGGAGCCGCTCCTTGGGATCTATGCGGCCGTCACGCGGCAGGAGACGACGGGCAAGCCGCCGGGAGGCTGGCGGATGGAAGAGGCGCTCACGCGGGCCGAGGCGCTCCGGCTCTTCACGGCCGACAACGCCTACGCCGAGTTCGCGGAGAAGCGTCGCGGGCGCATCGAGCCCGGCTTCGACGCGGACTTCACGGTTCTCGACCGCGACGTCTTCTCCGCGGCGACCCCCGCCTCGGAGATTCCGAAGGCGACGGTGCGGATGACGGTCGTGGGCGGGGAGATCGTGTACCGCTCGGGCGAGCGGCCTTAGCTCCGGAGCGATTCGGCGGGTGGAGCGGCCGTGGGAGGCGCGGGAGCCGCCGGGGACGGCGCCGGCGCCGGCGCCGGAGGCGGCTCGCCATTCGGGAAGGCCTCCGCGTTGCAGAAGTAACACTTCACCTTGGGCTGACGCGTGGTCTCGGGGACCCAGTAGAAGAAACACTTGCCGCAGGCCGGGCACGTGAAGAGTTGTCGGCCGCCATTCATCGCGGCTCAGCATACCCGCTCGGGAGCCTTCGTGTGCTCCGGCGGATCAGGAAAGCGAGAACGGCGGCCAGGCCCGCCGTGCTGAGAATCGACCCCTCCGGACCGAAGGCGCCGCCGCTCAGGAAAGGAAGACCGGCGCCGGCGATGCCGGTCGAGAGGAGCGGAGGTCCGAACGTCATGCCACTCACGGGGAGCGCGAGGGCGGCGAGCGTGAAATTCCAGAGCGCGTGGAAGGTCCAGCAGCCGAAGAGGCCGCCCTCGCCCCAGTAGAGCCAGCCGAGGACCGCGCCCGCGAGAGCGATGTTCAGGAGCGCCAGCGGCGTCACGTTGGGGTTCCTCGCATGCAGGAGGGCGAACGCGAGCGACTGGCCTGTATTCGCGAAGAGCCCGGCGACGAGCCAGCGCCGCCCGGCCCGCCGCGCCCGAAGCGGCTCTTCCGGGCGCGGGAGCCGTCCGAAGAGGAGCCGGGCAAGAAGCAGAACGAGGGCCGCGAGGAGCGTGAGGAAGAAAGCCCGGAAGAGAAGCTCCTCCGCGAGGCTCTGCAGCGCGAAGAACCCGAATGTGGAGGGGGCCGACGACGGGGTCGTGGGGCCCGGCACCGGGACGAAGGGCGCGTAGCCGGATGCCCCGGGCCGGAAAGCGCCCAGGAGAGCGGGCGGAACGAGGGTTGCGAGAAGAAGCGCGAAGGCGGCCGAGGGGCCCGCGAACGAGGCCCATCCCGCACGCTCGCGCCCCGGCGGAATGGAATTCCCGAGGCGCGGCAGGAGGCCGAAGCGGAGCAGCGCGAGGCCGGCGAAGCCGAGCGGGAGCGCGAAGTAGAGACCCGACGAGAGAAGCGCGTCGAGCCAGAACCCCATCGCCCCCGGAACCGGCGAACCGAGGGCCAGGAAGTTCACTTCGCGGTGGGTGCGGGGGCCGGCTTCTTCTCCATGTCCTTCATCATCTCTCCTTTTTTTCGCGACTTATTGGTGAGCGGATCTTATCCAGCGTCCCGTAGAATCGTGTCCCAAATCTCAAGGAGAAAAAAATGAAAATAGCCCGATTTTCCATCGTCCTCGCCGCTCTCGCGGTCGCCGCCGCGCCCGCCCTGGGGCAGCTCGCGACGCCGCTTCCGAGCCCCAACGCCACGGTCTCCCAGACGATCGGCGTCACGAAGGTCGAGGTCGTCTACAGCCGGCCGCATGTGAAAGGCCCTACGCGCAAGGAAGAGCGCGTAATCTGGGGAGGGCTCGTGCCATACGACAAGGTCTGGCGGACCGGCGCGAACGCGGTCACGAAGATCACGTTCGACGGCGACGTCATGGTCGAGGGGCAGAAGCTCGTGGCGGGCGCTTACGGCCTCTACACGATCCCCGGCAAGACGGAGTGGACGGTCATCTTCAACAACGTGTCGACGGGAGGCCCCGACTACGTGGCCGAGAAGGACGCGCTGCGCGTCAAGGTGAAGCCCGTGCCCGCGGAGATGAAAGAGCTCTTCACGATCGGCTTCCCGGCGGTGACCTCGGAGGGGGCCACGCTCGCGTTGACCTGGGAGAAGCTGCGCGTCCCCGTGACGATTACCGTCGACACGAAGGCCCGGTTCCTCGCGAACGCGAAGGACGCCGTCGCGAAGGCGAAGGCTGACGACTGGCAGACGCCGCTCGTCGCGGCGCGCTATCTCTACGACAAGAAGTACGCGCTCGACGACGCGGGCAAGTGGCTCGACAAGTCCATCGCCACGAAGGCCACGTTCGGCAACCTGTCCGTGAAGGCGAACGCGCTCGCCGCCGAAGGGAAGACGAAGGACGCCGTCGCGGCGGCCGAGAAGGCCTTGGCCGCCGGCAAGGCCGCCGAGCAGAAGCCCTCGCCCGAGGCGGTCCAGGCCCTGGAGAAAAAGATCGCGGAGTGGAAGAAGTAGCGGTCTAGCGCGACGCGGGTGCGACGGGCGCCCGCGTCGCGAGGTCGGCGCCCGCGCCGGCCGAGACGAGGTTCACGAAAAGACGATACGCCCCGGGGACGCCGGCCGGCAGTTGCCGGAAGAAGGCGTAGCCCGTGTAGACGAAGGCGCCCCTACCGTGCTTCGCGAAGAGGAGGCCGCCCGGCTTCTCGCTCTCGCCCGGATCGTGGCTCTCGATCACGGTTTCGTAACGAGGGTCCCAGGTCCCGGGGAAGTAGAGGCCGCGCTCCTGGACCCACCCGTCGAAGTCGGCGGGTGTGAGCCGGTTCGGAAAGGTGAGGAGCGAGCTCGAAGGGCTCAGGAACCTGACGGGCGCCTCTTCGACCGTCACCCGGTCGCGCGAGAGCTTGAAGGGATAGGGCCCGAGCTGTTCCGTGACGAGGTCGCCCGTCGTGTTGTATTGCGCGACGACCGTGCCGCCCCTTTCGACGTAGTCCATGAGGCGCGCCTCGGCGAGCTTCAGGCGGGGGCGCGTGTTGTATGCGCGGATCCCCGTCACGATGGCGGCGTAGCGCGAAAGGTTGCCGTTCTCGAGCTCGTCGTCCGAGAGGAGCGTCACCGTGTACCCCATCTGCCGGAGCGCGTCGGGCACTTCGTCGCCGGAGCCCATGACGTAGCCGACTGGGGCCTGGGGGGCCTTCACGTCGAGCCTCAGGACGCGGGCTTCGGCAGGCGGGAAGAGCGTCTGCAGGGGGATGTGCGGATAGTCGACGCGCACGACTCCCTTCGAGAACACCTTCCCGTTCACGACGGCTTCGGCCGCGATCGTGGCCGCCGCCGTGGCCTTTGCCTCCACCGCGCCGGAAGGCGGCGTCACCGTGAAGAGGACGGTTCGCTCCTCGCCGCGCGCCGTGAAGGCGAACGGCACTTCGGCGGGCGAAGCCGAGAAGCCCGCTTCCGTTCGGAGGCGGAGGACGCCCGCCGTGGCGCCGCCGCTCGTCAGCGTGACGCGCACCTTTTTCGGCTGGGCCGACCCGAACGCGTAGACCTTCTCGTCGAACGTCGCCATCACGGGCGGCGTGATCACGAAGGGCCGGTAGATCTCACCCTTGACGGGATCCGTGCGGCGGAAGACGACGGGCGCCTCGAAAGGGATCGAGGCGCCTGCGACGGACACCGTGAAGCGCGCGACGAGCGGCGGCGGGTTCTCCGGCAAGCCGATGAGGGACGGGTCGGTCACCGTGAAGAGGCCCTTGCCCGGACGCTCGCGCAGCCAGTAGGGCTGCGTCGTGGGGACGTTCCCGGGGAGCGTCAGCGCGATCTCGCGGCGCAGGGGCTCGTTCGCGGCGAGGGCGCCTCCTGCGCCGGCCGCCTCGGCGTACGTCACGGACACGGACTCGAGCGTCGCGGGGCGGGACGAGCGATTCAGGATCATCGTCGCGACTTTCAGGCTCGCGCCTGGCGCGGCGGAGGGTTCGCTGGCGATCGCCTCGACCCAGAGGCCGAGGCACGCGCGAATGACTTCCGTGACGTCGCCTCGCTTGCGGGCAAGAAGAGGATCCGACCCGGCGATCCGCCCGATTGCCGTCCACGCTTCCGCGAGCGCTGGGACGGAGGCCGCCGGGTCCATGGGGCGAAATGTCTCTTCCGCCTTTCTAAGAAGTTTTCCGATCTCCTCTCCCCGCGCTCCATACCTTGCCCACGTGATATCGACTCCCTCGAAGAGGTCCGCCTTCGGCGCGTCGCCGAGGATGGGCTTGAAGTCGTTCAGCCACGTGCCGCGGCGCTCCGCCGAGCCGAAGCCCTGGCTCTTGTGCATGGAGCGGCTGAGCGCGGCGATCTCCGTGTACGAGCGCCCGAGGAGCGCGTTGAACGCCCCGAGATCGGCCGTGACTTGCCCCGACACTTGCTTGCGCGGGGCGTCGCCGCCGAAGCGGAACACGTTCCACAGGAGCCGTTTCGGCTGCCAGGGAGTCAGCGCCCTGAGCTGTTCGGGAAAGCGCGACGGATCGCCCGCGGCCCTGAACGCCTCTTCGGCGAGGAGGGCCGACGCGGTGTGGTGGCCGTGCCCGCCCTCGCCCGTCGTCGGGAAGCGCGTCACGATCACGTCCGGACGGAACGTGCGAATGACCCGAACGGTGTCGGCGAGAACCTGCTCCCGGCCCCAGATCCCGAGTGTCTCCTCGGGATTCTTCGAATAGCCGAAGTCGATCGCGCGCGAGAAGAACTGCTTGGCGCCGTCGAGGCGGCGCGCGGCGAGGAGCTCCTGCGTGCGCAGGACGCCCATCAGCTCGCCGGCCTCGGTGCCGATCAGGTTCTGCCCGCCGTCGCCGCGCGTCATCGACAGATAGCCCGCGTCCACGAGCTTCTCGCGCGAGGCCCACGCGAGGAATGCCGTGTTCTCGTCGTCGGGGTGGGCCGCGACGTAGAGGACGCCGCCGACGACGTTCAGCTTCGCGAGGGCGAGGCGAATTTCGGCGGCGTTCGGGGTCTCGGCGGGGGCGGCGGCGCGGAGAGCGGGAGTGGCGAGCGCCGCGAGGACGAGGAGGAGGGCCGGCGTGCGGCGGGGAAGGGAGCGTCGCGTCATGCGGCGATTCTAGGGGCTGAGACTCATTCGGTCCCCGTTACAGTGACGGCCTCTTGCGGTGCCACTCCGTCCGCGCCTGATAGGCCATGCCGAGCGAGACGAGGGTCTCGTCGAGGAACGCGCGGCCGGTGAACTGAAACGCCGTGGGCAGGCCGTGCTCGCCGAAGCCGTTCAGCACGGAGAGCGCGGGCTGGCCCGCGAGGTTGCCCGCCCCGATGACCGAGGGCCCCCCGCTGATCCCGGGGTAGACCTTGTCGAAATCCGGACCGATCGGATACGAGACGGACGCCCGCGTGGGCGAGACGAGGGCGTCGAACTTCGCGTAGAGCGCGTCGAGCCCTTTCCGGATCGGCGCGCGGAGGCGCATCGCCTGGATGTAGTCCACGGCGAGCGTCATGGACGCGGCATAGCCGCCCCAGCGGTCGTTCGGTACGCGGAGCTCCTTCGACCGGCCGCTCTCGACGAGGTCGCGGAACGCGCTCGCGCCTTCGGCCGAGACGATCGTCCCGACGGCCGGCCCGTATGGGAATTCGGGGAACGCGACGTCGGGAACGATCTCCGAGAAGCCCTCGAGGACCTTCAGCGCGTTCTCGAAGTTCTTCCGCACCTCGGGCTGGACCTTCTCGGTCGTGCCCTTGATGACGCCGATCCGGAAGCGGCGCGGTTTCGCGCCCGCGGCCTCCGGGCGGAACGGGCGGGCGAGAGACGAGGCGTCGAGGGGGTCTTTTCCCGCGATCGCAGCCATGACGAGGCCGCAGTCCTCTGCCGTCCGGCACATGGGGCCGAGCTTGTCGAGCGTCCAGCAGAGCGCCATCGCGCCGTGCCGGCTCACGCGGCCGTACGTGGGCCGGAGGCCGGACACGCCGGAAAACGCGGCGGGCGTGACGATGGAGCCCGAGGTCTCCGAGCCGATCGAAAAACCGACGAGCCCGGCGGCGGTGGCGGCACCCGGGCCCGACGAGGACCCGCCCGACCAGAAGTCCGTGTTCCAGGGCGTTCGCCCGGGCCCCGTGAAGGATGCGTCCGCGTTGTTGTAGCCGAAGCCGCCCGCGAGCTCGACCATCGCGAGCTTCCCGAGGAGAACGGCGCCGGCCTCGCGCAATTTCGTCACGACCGTTGCGTCTTCGTCGAAGACCTGGTTGCGGTAGGGCTCGGCGCCCCACGTCGTCGGGATGCCCTTCGTCGCGAGGAGATCCTTCACGCCGTAAGGGATCCCGTGGAGCGGGCCGCGCCACTTGCCGGCCAGGATCTCGGCTTCCGCCGCCTTGGCTTCTTGAAGCGCCCGTTCGCGCGTCACCGTCACGACCGCGCCGAGCGTCGGCCCGATGCGCTCGAGCCTCTCGAGGTAGCCCTCCGCGAGGGCGACGGGAGAGATCTGCTTGGCCTTGAGCTTCTTCGACAGCTCGGCGACGGAGAGAAAGAAAGTGTCTTCGGCGAAGGGAGCCATCAGCGGTCTCCCGGGAGTTCCGCGAAGAAGACGACGTCGGGCTCGTCCGCGTTCGTGAGCTTCACTTTCTTCATGGCCTCGGCGCCCTTGAGGCGGCCGTCCAGCGCCTTGGCGATCTCGCCGAGCTGTTCGCCGGAGAGGTGCTTGCCCCAGCGGATGCGCGCGACGTCCGTGAGGGCCTCGGCGACCGAGGACGGTGCCTCGGGGGTGGGAACGGGGGTAAGAGCGGGAGACGGCGTCGGCGCCGGCGCCGTCTGGCCGAGGGCGATGGCGGCCCCGGCGAGAGCGGGCGCGGCCGCCGCGAGCGCGAGACTTTTCGCGAATCCGCGGCGCGAGGCCGAGGGCAGCCGGTTCGAATCGGACATTTGTCGCCTCCGTCAAAGATCTTCGGGAGCTCAATCTATCTTGCTTCGGAGGGCCGCGCTCCCCATACTTCCGGCGCGATGTTGAATTCCCCGGCGACGGCCACCCGGACCATCAAGATTTCGACCCCGACGGGCCGGGGCGTCGTGCGCCTCGTCCTTACCAAGCGTTCCACGGTGGAGAGCGGGCGAGGGGACTAGGCGGAAGGCCACACGGAAACCCCAAAGCCCGCTCCCACGAGGGAGCGGGCTTTTTCGTTCTGCGGACTGTTTCGATCTGGAGGAGAAGAAGGGCATGGCGGGAGAGCGGAGAGAGCGCCGGTGGACCGACGGGGTCAGCCCCGCGCGAAATCCATTTCGCGAGCACGACGCCTGCGGAGTCGGCTTCGTCGCGCATCCCCGCGACTCGTCGCACCGGATTCTGAGGCTCGCGCTCGGGGGCCTCGCCCGAGTGGCGCACCGGGGCGCCGCCGGCGCGGATCGCACCGGCGACGGAGCCGGCATCCTGACGCGCATCCCGGAGGCGTTCTTCCGCCGTGACGCGGCCCGGCGCGGGCTGAACCTGCCTCCGGGTGCGCCTTTCGGCGTCGGCGCGTTTTTTCTTCCGCGTGAACGCGAGGGCGCCGCGAAGGCGAAAGCCCTGATCGAGAAGGCGTTCACGGACGAAGGCCTGGCGTTCCTCGCCTGGCGTGACGTCCCGGTCCGGACCGATCGGCTCGGGGACGCCGCGGAAGCCACCCGCCCGGCGATCCGGCACGCGTTCCTCGGCATGCCGGCCGGCGTGGACGCGGACGAATGGGAGCGCCGGCTGTATCTCGCGGGCCGCGTGGCGTCGCGCCGCGCGCGCGCCGAGGGCCTCGACGGCTTCTGCGCCGTCTCGGTGTCCGCGCGGACGCTCGTCTACAAAGCGCTCCTGACCGGGACCGAGCTGAAATCCTTCTATCCGGATCTCGAGGAGCCCGACTACACGACGCCGATCGCGCTCTTTCACCAGCGTTACTCGACGAACACGGTCCCGAGCTGGGGTCTCGCCCAGCCGTTCCACCTCCTCGCGCACAACGGGGAGATCAACACGCTCTGGGGTAACCGCAACGCGATGCGCGCGCGCGAGCCGGAGCTGTCCTCGCCCCTCTGGGGCGAGCGTCTCCAACGCCTCGTCCCCGTTCTGACCGACGAGGGAAGTGATTCGACGAGCCTCGATGAGGCGCTCGAGCTCCTCGTGCGCTCGGGGCGCGATCCCCTGCATGCGCTCACGATGCTGATCCCCGACGCGCCGCAGGAGTCGACGGACGAAGCGCTTCGCGCCTTCTACGACTTCCATTCGGGGCTCGTGGAGCCGTGGGACGGGCCTGCCGCCGTCGCGTTCTCGGACGGCATCGTCGCGGGCGCCCATCTCGACCGGAACGGCCTCCGGCCCCTGCGCTACAAGATCGCGAAGGACGGGCTCGTCGTCGCCGCCTCGGAAGCGGGAATCGTGGACCTCGAGCCCGAAGACGTCGTGGAGAGCGGGCGCCTCGGTCCCGGCGAAACGATCGCCGTGGACACGGCGACGGGCGAGATCCTCCGTGACCGCGACGTGAAGGCGCGCCTCGCCGCCCGGCGGCCCTGGGGCGAATGGGTGCGGCGCCACCTGCGCCACCTGCGCCCCATCGCCCCCGTGCCAGAGGCGGCCGGGATTACCGACGCTTCGAGACTGCTCCTCTGGCAGGCGGCGCATGGCTGGGGCGTCGAGGACGCGCGCTACGTCCTCGCGCCGATGGCAAGGGGTCTGGAGCCGCTCTTCAGCATGGGAGACGACGCGCCGATTCCGCCCCTCTCGAAGACGCCCCAGCCTCTCTACGCGTTTTTCCGGCAGCGCTTCTCGCAGGTCACGAACCCACCCATCGACTCGCTGCGCGAGACGCTCGTCATGTCGCTTCGCATGGATCTCGGCAAAGGCGGCTCGCTCCTCCTCGAGGAGCCCGGCGACGCCCATTTCCTCACGCTCGAGCATCCGGTCCTCCTCGAGGACGAGATGGCCGGCGTTCTCGCCGCCTCGGAATTCCGTCCGCTTTCGCTCGACGCCACGTTCGAGGCGGCAGGCGGGGAGCGATCCCTGCTGGCCGCGCTCGAGGATCTGTCGCGGCGCGCCGAAGAAGCCGTGCGCGCGGGCTCGGAGATCCTCGTGATCACGGATCGCGCCACGTCGCTCGAGCGGGCCGCGATCCCCTCGCTGCTCGCGCTCGGCGCCGTCCGCGAACACCTCCTCCGCGCGGGCCTCCGCTATCGCGTCGGCCTCGTCGTGGAATCCGGGGACGCGCGCGACGTGCACCACCTCGCGGTCCTCCACGGGTTCGGAGCCGAAGCGGTCCATCCGTGGCTCGCGATCGCCTCCGTGCGGGCGCTGGCTTTGAAGGAGGGCCTGCCCGGTGACGCCGCGGCCGCGTTCCAGTCGTCCGCCGAGAAGGGGCTCCGCAAGGTGCTCGCGAAGATGGGCATCTCGGCCCTCTCGTCCTACTGCGGAGGCCAGGTGTTCGACGCGATCGGGCTCGCGCCCGAGGTGATGGAGCGCTGCTTCCGGGGGACGTCCTCTCCGCTCGGCGGGCTCGGCTTCGCCGAGATCGCCTCGGACGTCCTCGCCTCGCACAACGCCGCCTGGGAAGGCGCGTCGGGCGCGCCGCTTTCGGATCACGGGCGCGTGCGCTATCGCAAGGACGCCGAGGAGCACGCCTGGGCGCCGCCCGTCGTCGTCGCGCTCCAGAAGGCCGCGCGGGGATCGGACGAGGCCTGGGCGGAATTCCGCGAGAAGGCGGACGCGCGGGGAGCCGCCGTGCCACGCGACCTGCTGGGTTTCAGTCCCCGCCAGGCCGTGCAAGTCGAGGAGGTCGAAAGCGCCTTCGAGATCCGCAAGCGTTTCATCGTTTCCGCGATGTCTCTGGGCGCTCTCTCTCCGGAGATGCACGAGACGCTCGCCATCGCCATGAACCGCATGGGAGCGCGCTCGAACTCGGGCGAGGGCGGCGAGGATCCCGCGACGTGGAAGACGGCCGGGGGCGAGCGCCGTGACAACAAGATCAAGCAGGTGGCCTCCGCGCGCTTCGGCGTCACGGCCGAGTATCTCGTCCGGGCCGACGAGCTCGAGATCAAGATGGCGCAGGGGGCCAAGCCCGGGGAGGGCGGCCAGCTGCCCGCGCACAAGAACTCGCCGTTCATTGCGCGGCTCCGGCACGCGGTTCCGGGCATCGCGCTCATTTCGCCGCCGCCCCACCACGACATCTACTCGATCGAGGATCTCGCGCAGCTCATCCACGACCTCAAGGAGGTGAACCCGCGGGCGCGCGTCGGCGTGAAGCTCGTCGCCGAAGCCGGCGTCGGCCGCGTCGCCGCGGGCGTCGCCAAGGCCTACGCCGACTACGTGCTCATCGCCGGGCACTCGGGAGGCACCGGGGCATCGCCGCTGTCGTCGATCAAGCACGCCGGCTCACCGTGGGAGCTCGGGCTCGCCGAAACGCAGCACGCGCTCGTGGAGAACAACCTGCGCAGGCGGATCGAGGTGCGCGTGGACGGCGGCCTCCGCACGGCGAAGGACGTCGTGGTCGCCGCGTGCCTCGGGGCCGAGGCGTTCGGATTCGGGACGGCGCCGCTCATCGCCGCGGGCTGCGTCATGGCGCGGCAGTGCCACCTCAACACCTGCCCGACGGGGATCGCGACGCAGCGCGAGGACCTCCGGAAGAAGTTCCGCGGGACCCCCGACCAGATCGTCGCGTATTTCACGTTTCTCGCCGAGGACGTGCGAGAGATTCTCGCGTCGCTCGGCGCGCGTTCGCTCGACGAGATCGTCGGGCGCGCGGACCTTCTCACCCGCGTCGAGAGGCCCGAGGCGCCGCGGGCGGCGCTCCTCGACATCTCCCTGCTTCTCGTGCGGGCGGGAGACGAATCGAGTCCGCGCCGGAGGATGCAACTTCGCAACGACAAGCCGCGCATCGGCCCCCAGTTTCCGTCGCTCGACAGCGAGATCCTGCCGCAGGCCGCGCTCAGCCTCGGGACGGGGCGCGCGTATTCCGGCTCCTTTGCGGTGCGCAACCACAATCTTTCCGTCGGCGCCCATCTGTCGGGCGAGTTCATGCGCCGCTACGGCGAGCTGCCTCCCGGCGCGGTCCGGTTGAAGTTCCGCGGCCCGGCGGGCCAGAGCTTCGGCGCGTTCGCGATCCGTGGCCTCGTCCTGGAGCTCGAAGGCGAGGCGAACGACGGAGTGGGGAAGGGCCTCTCCGGCGCCGAGATCATCGTCAAGCCGTTTCCGCAGGCGGGCTATGCCGCGCGGTCGGGCGCGCAGACGATCCTCGGGAACGCCGCGCTCTATGGGGCGACCTCTGGGCGTCTGTTCGCGGCGGGTCGCGCCGGCGACCGCTTCGCCGTGCGCAACTCGGGCGCGGTGGCGGTCGTCGAGGGGCTCGGCGCCCACGGCTGCGAGTACATGACGGGCGGTATCGTCGTGGTTCTTGGGGCGACGGGGGCGAATTTCGGCGCGGGCATGACGAACGGCGTCGCGTTCGTCCTCGATGAGGATGGCCGCTTCGCCGCGCGCTGCAACACGGAGCTCGTCGCGGTCGAGGCCCTCACTGCGGCGGACGAGGAGATCCTCCTGCCGCTCGTCGGAGCCCACCTCGAGAGGACCGGGAGCGCCGTCGCGGCCCGCATCCTGACCCAGTGGAAGTCCGTGCGACCCCTCGTGCGTCGCGTGGCGCCGCGCGCGGTGCCGGCGGTGGCCCTGTCTTTGGCTCCCCCTCCCGCGGCGGAGCTCCCGATTCCGGAAAAGGCGAGGATGGCCCGCCCGGCATAGAGTTCGGGCCATGATTTTCGCCGCGCTGCACCTTCGGCGGCGCCACGTCCGCCTCCGGCTCGGCGTCAGTAGAGCAGGAACGCCGCCCGGCGTTTCTCGAACTCCATCGCGCCCGCCGTCCACGCGGCCGTGATCTCGCCGGCGGTCTCGCCGCGCTGGAAGCGGGCGAGGGCGGCGGCGTTCACGAGGAGGCGGGAGAGCCGCTCGCTCTTCCAGTCCTTCGGGTGCAGGTCGCGGAGCGCTGTGGCGACGTGAAAGCCGAGCGCGACGGAGTTCAATGCGTTGCGGTCGACGACGGTGATCCGCACGCCCGAGCACCTCTCGCCCTTGAAGACGGACGACGCCGGCGTGAACGTGACGGGCGTGAACCGCACGCCGGCGATCCCGCGCGCGTTCAGCGTCGCGGTGACGCGCGCGCCGTCCATCCACGGTGCGCCGAACTGCTCGAACGGCGCGTCCGTGCCGCGCCCGACGGAGACGTTCGTCGTCTCGAGGAGGCCGATCCCGGGATAGAGCGCCGCCTCCGTGACGGAGCGCAGGTTCGGCGACGGGTTCACCCACGGAAGGCCCGTCTCGTCGTACCAGAGATCGCGGGAGTAGCCCGCCATCTTCACGACCGTGACGTCCGCACCGAGCTGCTTCTCGGCGTTGAAGAGGCCGGCGAGCTCGCCAATCGTCATCCCCGTGCGGATCGGAATCGGGTGGTACGCGACGAACGTGAGCGCGTCCGCGTCGGCGGGCGGTCCTTCCACGACGTCCGACCGGATCGGGTTCGGCCGGTCGAGGACGACGACCTTCACCTTCGCCTTCGCGGCCTCCTCGAGGACGTAGCCGAGCGTCGTGAGGTACGTGTAGAAGCGGCAGCCCGCGTCCTGCAGGTCGACGACGACGGCGTCGAGGCCCGCGAGATCCTCGGGACGAGGCCGCCGCGACTCGGGCGTGTCGCCATAGAGCGACCGCACGGGAAGGCCCGTCTTCTCGTCGACGGAGTCGGACACCTTCTCGTCCAGCGCGCCGCGGATCCCATGCTCTGGGGAGAAGAGCTTCGAAAGGGTCACACCCGCCGAACGCGCCTTCGGAGAATTGAGCACGTCGATGGTGGAGCGGCCATCGCGCGTGAGACCGGTGTGGTTGGTCAGGAGGGCAACGCGCTTTCCTGCGAGCGCCTTGAAAGAGGATTCTTCGAGTAGGTCGATGCCGGGCCGGACCTCACCCACGACGCGCGCCGCCGCAGCCGCACTCGTGCTCCTCGGGCTCGACCGCGTGGCACCCACCGCCGCGAGGAGCGCGGTCGATTCCGAAGCCATTCGAAGCTCTTCCGGCTTCCCGTCCGTGATCGCGGCCGCGACGAGCGTCGCGATCTTGCCGCGGAGCGGGATGACGTTGCCGGATTCGTCCGGGTGGTTGCGGTTCGTCAGGAGGATCACGAACGTGTCCGTCACGGGGTCGAGCCACAGCGACGTGCCCGTCCAGCCCGAGTGCCCGTACGATCCGAGCGGGAAGAGGTCGCCCCGGACCGACGAGAAGCTCGTCGCCACGTCCCAGCCGAGGCCCCGAAGGTTCTCGTCGCCGAAAAAGCGCGGGCGCGTCATCGCGGCGACGGTAGCGGGCGAAAGAACGCCGCCGCCGCCCGCGAGCATTGCCGCGCAGAACGTCGCGAGGTCGTCCGCGGTCGAGAAGAGGCCCGCGTGCCCCGCGACGCCGCCGAGGGCATACGCGCGCGGGTCGTGGACGGCCCCCCGGCGGATCTCGCCGTTGATGCGCTCCGTGGGAGCGATGCGCGAGAGGGGCACCCGGCCGTGCCCGCCGGGCCGGAATTCCGTGTCCTTCATCCCGAGGGGAACGAAGACGCGCTGACGCGCGAATTCTTCGAGTGGAAGAGAGGAAACCCGGCGCACCAGCTCGCCCAACACTTCGAACCCCACGTCCGAATACACGAAGCGCGCGCCGGGCGCGCTCGCGAGAGGCTGCCGGTATTTCCTTTCAAAGATCTCTTTCGCCGATCCGACATAGAGAGCCATCGGATCGTCTGCCGCGAGGCCCGCGCGGTGCGTCAGCAGTTCTTCCACCGTCACCTGGTCCCGCGCGCCCCCACCCGATGCGAACTCGGGGATGTGCTTCGCGACGCGGTCCTGGAGGCGGACCTTGCCGTCCTCGACGAGTGTCATGACGCTCGTCGTCGTCGCGACGACCTTTGTGAGCGAGGCGAGGTCGAAAACGGTGTCGAGGGTCATCGGCTCGACGGAGGGGACGACGGCGCGATGGCCGTAGGCCTTCCGGAACACGACCTTTCCGTGCCGGCCGACGACCAGGACGGCGCCGGGGCATTCCTTCTTCGCGATCGACTCGGCGACCACCGCGTCGATGCGGGCGAGGCGCTCGGCCGACATCTTCACGGCCGCGGGAGGCGTGACTGCGAGGACGGCCGCGAGGATGGCCGCGAGGAGAGCCGCGGTCACGGCCTGTCCGCCCGTTCCGCGGCCACGATCGCGCGCAGTTCCTCGCTCGTGCGATAGACGCCGCCGCGCACGACGCCCTTCACGGAGCGGGCGTTCGCGATGTCGGCGGCGGGATCCTTCGCGAAGACGACGAGGTCGGCGCGCTTGCCTTTCTCGACCGTGCCGATCTCCTTCTCGCGAGAGAGCGCGCGGCTGCCGCCCTTCGTCGCGGCGACGAGGACTTCCATCGGCGTCATTCCCGCGGCCTGCATGGCTTCCATCTCGGCGTACACGGACGGGCCGTGCAGCGTTCCCGGGTTGCCGGCGTCGGTGCCCATGGCGATCGGGATGCCGGCGCCAGAGACTCGCTTGAGGTTCGCGCGGCCGACGGCGTTCCGTTCGGCCGTTCGGACCTCGCGGTCGTGGACCTTCGACGCGACGCTCGCCGCGTCGATCTCCGGCGTCGCGGCGAGCCGCGCGCGCGTTGCCGGGTCGACGCACCCGTTCGGGTCGTCGAACGCCAGGGCGGCGCCCGCCGCGGCGGCCTTCGCGAGCGCGACGTAGCCGTCGATCACGACGAGCGTCGGGTTGTAGATCGCGCCGCTCTTCTTCAGGAGATCGAGGAATTCGTCGTCGACCGGCTTGTCCGAGACGCCGTGGACGAGGAGCGAGGCCCCCGCCCGGAGAGCGACCTTCGCCTCCGCGAGGCCGGTCGCATGGACGATGAGCGGCAGGCCCTGCTTCTTCGCTTCGGCGCCGGCCGCGAGGACGGCCGCCTCGGACGCCTCGACGGGACGGTCGGGAGTGACGACGTACCAGACCTTGACGGCCTGAGCGCCCCGCGACGCCAGGTACGCGACGCCCGTCTTCGCGGACTCCGCGTCCTTGAGGAAGATGAACTGCCTCTCGCCCGGAAGGTTCAGCCAGAAGTCGATCGTCGAGAGAAGCGGCCCGGCGGCGCGAACGCGCGGCGCCAGTGTGTCGTTCTCCGCGCGCGCCGGAAGGTCCAGCGACCATGCGTAGCCGCCGACATCGAAGACGCTCGTGACGCCGGAACAGACGTACGAGCGGAAGAAGCGTTCGGGCCGCGCGCGAAGATCCTTCTGAACGTCTTCATAGGGGTGCTTCGCGCGCACGTCGAAGGCGTCCGGCCGCCCGTCGGCCCATCCGGTCTGGGCGAAGTGGACGTGCGCGTCGATGAGTCCGGGCGCGAGAAACGCACCCGTGAGATCCGTCCGGGCGACGCCGGGTGGAACCGGGCAGGCCGCGCGCGTGCCGACGCAATCGATCCTTCCGCCGCGCACGAGGACGACCGCGTCCTTCACGGGGGGACCCCCGGTGCCGTCGAGGAGCGTCGCGCCCGTGAAGGCGCGGGGCGGCGGGGGCGTGCCGGGCGGGGCTTCGAAGGCGGATGTCACGGCGATCTTCCAGCCCTTCGGCGTCTTCACGAAGAGCCGCTCGGAGATGCCGGCGTGCTCGTCCCCGCCATAGCGCACGCGATAGCGGTACGTTCCGTAGACGATCCCCTCACGGACGGGAACGAGCTGGAGGTCGGCCGCCTCGAGGGTGTCGGGCCACTTCGTCCCCGCCTGCTTCTCGAAATCCGTGAAACCGAGGGCCTGGCCGTCGGGCGAGGTCCGCACGAGGCGTTCCGAGTCGAGGTAGCAGGCGAGGTAGGCCGCGCGGTCGCGGCGCTGGATGGCCGCGAGGTTCTTCTCGAACAGCGCGCGCGCCTCGTCGACGTCGGAGGCGAACGCGGAGAGGGACGCACAGGCCGTGCACGCGAGCAGAAGCCAGCGGAGTGTTCTCATGCGGGGATTATTGAAGATTTTCTTCCTTCAGCGGGGCGCGACAGGCCTTGAAATCCCGTCCCCGCGCTTCGCGACGCCGGGGATCGTGATCGGAAGCCTGCCGCCGATCGCCGCTTCGCCGAAGAGCGCCTGCACGGCGGCGGCCTGGCTGACATCCTGGCCGCCCCACGCGCAGAGATAGGTGGAAAGGTCGGGGAAATCGCGCAGCAGGTAGGGGCTTCCGAACGAGACCGCGACGACGGGCTTGCCGAAAGCGAGAATCTGAGCCAGTGCGTTGCGGCCTGGCTCGGGCACACTGATCTTGCCCTGACCCGAGCGGGTCCTCACAAACAGCGACACGAGAACCACGTCGGCGTCCTTCGCGGCGTCGACGGCGGCCTTCGTCTCCTCGGGCGTCGAACGGGGGTCGAGATGCACCGTTTTCACGGATGGAACGCGTGTCTTCAGATCGGCCGCGAGGGGGCCGGCGGGGCCGTTCAGAGACGCTTCGTCGGCGATGACGAGCGAGAGCAGCTTCGCGCCCTTCTGGAGCGGCAGCACTCCCTTCTCCTCGCGCACGAGTGTGAGCGAACGCCGCGCGATCTCGGCCTCGAGCGCCTGGATGGCCGGCGTATCGACGATCTTCGCGAGGCCGCCCACGAAAGGAATCCGGTCGTCGTAGAGTTTCAGTTTCTTCTTTGCGTCGAGGATCCGCTTCACCGACTCGTCGAGGCGCGCCTCGGTGATCCGGCCCGACTTGACGGCGTCCCGCACGGCCGCGATCGCGGCGTCCGTGTCGATCGACATGAGGACCTGATCCGATCCCGCGAGGATCGCGCGCACCGCGGCTTCGCCGGCCGCGAAATGCGACATGATTCCACCCATCTGCATGGAGTCGGTCACGACGAGGCCGGCGAATCCGAGCTCCTTGCGGAGGATTCCGGTGACGATGGGCTCGGACAGGGACGCGGGCATCGTGCCCTTCGTCTCGACCTCGACGTTCTCTCCAACGGCATTCGGGCTCCGGGGAGGCGCCGCGAGCGCCGGCGCGGGCGTCGCATCGAGGACGGGGACCGAGAGATGCGCGACCATGACGCCCTCGGCGCCCGCTTTGATGCCCGCGCGGAACGACACGAGCTCGACCGATTCGAGGCGGGAGCGGTCGGCGGTGATGATCGCGAGGGAACGGTGCGTGTCGACGTCGGTGTCCCCGTGCCCGGGGAAATGCTTGAGGGTCGCGAGAACGCCGCCGTCACGCAGCCCTTTCACGGTGGCCTCGACGTAGCGGGACACGTCGGAGGGGTCCTCACCAAAGCTCCGCACGTTGATGACGGGGTTGTCCGGGTTGACGTTCACGTCCGCGACGGGCGCGAAGACCTGCCCGATGCCGATGGCCCGCGCCTCGCGGGCCGTTGCATACGCGCGCTTCTCGGCGAGCGCCGGATCGCCGGCCGCGGCGATCGCCATCGCCCATGGACCATACGTCACGTCGTCGAAGCGCATCCCGAGACCGGCCTCGAGGTCGGCCGAGACGAGGAGGGGCACCCGCGCGATTTCCTGGAGCTTCCCGACGAGGACGGCGGCCTCGTAGACGTTCGAACGGAACAGGATGACGCCGCCGACCCGGTTGTCGACGACGTGGTGGCGCAGCGTCTGGAACTCCTTCGACTCCTCGCTCATGTAGATGCCGCGGGCCGACACCACGAAGAGCTGGCCGATCTTCTCGTCGAGCGGCAGCGAAATCGCGCGCGGAGGGTCCGCCGTGAGCTGGCCGAAGTCGACGGTCACGGGAGGAAACGGATTACCGCCGCTGCAGGACGCGAAAAGGGCGGATGCCGCGAGAACGGCGGTCAGGCGGAGAGTTTTGTGTTGCATCATTTCGTCTCGTCCCGGAACAGGTCCTCGAACGTCCCGCGGCGGCGGATGAGCGTCGCCGTATCGCCGTCGACGAGAACCTCGGCCGGAAGCGGCCGGGCGTTGTATGTCGACGCCATCGCGAAGCCGTAGGCGCCCGCGTCTAGAAAGACTACGAAGTCCCCGGCCCGGGGCCGCGGGAGGCGGCGCTCGGCGGCCAGGATGTCGCCGGTCTCGCAGACGTCGCCCGCGACGTCGAGGATCTCGGGCGCCCCCGAGGCGCCCACGACGCGCGCGCGGTGGTGCGCGGCGTACATCGCGGGGCGAAGGAGCGTGTTCGATCCCGCGTTCACGTTCACGAAGGTCTTGACCGTAGTCGTCTTGACGGAATTCACGCGCGTCACGAGGAAACCCGAGGGGGCGACGAAGAAGCGTCCGGGCTCGAGCCAGAGGGCCGGCGGGTCCCCGCCGAGAGCGGCCATCGCCTCGCTCCAGACCGGCGCGAGGGCGGCGGCCAGGACGGCGGGGGCGAGTCCCTCCTCCCCATCGTGGTACGGCACCGCCAGCCCGCCGCCGAGGTCGACGAATTCGAGCGAGAGGCCGAAATCCCGTTTCAGCTCCCGCACGAAGGCGAGCATCTTTCGCGCCGTTGCGACGTAGCCATCCGTCTCCATGATCTGAGAGCCGATGTGGCAGTGAATGCCCGTGATCGCGACCGAAGGGAGCTCCCGGGCCCGCGCGTAGGCCGCGCGCGCGAGGCCGCCGTCGAGATGGAGGCCGAACTTCGCTTCGGGAATGCCGGTGTTGATGTGATGGAGCGTGTGGGGATCGACGCCGGGGTTGATGCGAAACGAGATGCGGACGCGCTTTCCCGTCGCCGCCGCCGAGGTCGCCGCCTGCTCGAGCTCGTCGCGCGAGTCGACGTTCAGGACGGCCCCGATCTCGACCGCCTTCGCGATCTCCTCGGGCCCCTTCGAAGAGCTCGTGAAGAGAATTTCGTCGCCTGCCCATCCCGCGCGGAGCGCCATCACGATCTCGCCGAGCGAGACGACCTCGGGCGCCGCGCCCTCGGCGCGCAGCACCGCGAGAAGGGCCCCGTTCCCGTTGGCCTTGAGGGCGTAATGGATGCGGAGCTTCGGGAAGCGGGACGCAAACGCCGCGCGGAGGGAACGAAACTGCGAAACGATCGTCTCGCGGTCGTAGACGTAAAGCGGGGTTCCGAATTCGGACGCGAGACGTGAAACTGCGCTCGAAGTGGCGGATTCGTGGGCGCGGTCGGCGCGCAGCGCCTCGAGGCCGTCGTGGAGAGTCGATGGGCTCATGAGGGCGCGATTCTGCCAGCTTCGCGGCTTTGCGTCTTCGCGGTACGATCTGCCCTATGCACGTGGAAGTCCGCAAGGCGAAGGACGTCGTGATCGTCGATCTTCAGGGGAAGCTTCTCGCGGGAGTCGGCGACGAGATCCTCCGCAACGTCGTGAACGAGCTCCTCGCCGAGGGGTGGAAGAAGATCCTCCTCAATCTCTCCGAAGTGACGAGTGTCGATAGCGCGGGAACGGGCGAGCTCGTGGCCAGCCTGAAGGTCAGCGAGCGCTTCGGCGCGAAGCTGAAGCTCCTGAATCTGCACGAGCGGGTGCGGAAGAGCCTCCACCTCGCCGATCTGCTTCCCGTCTTCGAGGTCTATGACGAGGAGAGCGTGGCCCTCAAGCACTACGACGCGAAGCCGGGCCCCTGAGCCCTCTCGAAAGGACGAAGGGATAGACTAGGCTCCGCCGTGAAGAGGCCGCTCCTTCGCTTTCTCGTCCTGATCCTCCTGTCCCCATTCGTGCTGGGCGGGGCCTTCGGCCACGTCGACGGCCTGGAGATCCTCTCGCAGGGGACGCAGCTCTTCGCGCCCGACCATCCCGCGCACGCGCCTTTCGTTCCGCAGCGCGAACATGCATGCGCTTCCTGCGCCGTCGCCAACGTGACGCCGCCCGCTTCCGCACCCGTCTTTCTCATGCCCCGCGTCCTGTGCGCCGTCCACGAGACGCGCGTCGAGCGGCGGGCCCCCGCGTCCGTGCTTCCGGACCTTTCCGGCCGTTCTCCTCCTTCCCTGACCGCGTAGACGAGTTTTCGCTTCGTCCACGGTCGGGAGGCTTCGGCCTCCCCAGATTCAACGCTCAGGGAGGCTTGAAAACATGACCATTCGCTCATCGCCGCGGAAAACGCTGTTTCTTCTTACTCTTTTCCTGCTCGCGGCGCATCCGGCCGCCGCGCAGACCGATGCTCCCCCCGCGACGCCTCCGCCCGACAGTCCACCACCACAGGCGGGAAGCGTCGGCAGCCAGGCGACGAACTACTTCAACCCCAGTATCTCGGTGATTGGGAACTTCCTTGCCGTCGCCGGCCAGAACCAGGTGGAGAACCTCCCCAACGCGAACCTGCGGGAATCGGAGGTCGGCATCCAGGCGATCGTCGACCCATACGGGCGAGCCGATTTCTTCCTTTCCTTCGGCGAGCAGGGCGTCGAGGTGGAAGAGGGCTTCCTGACCTTCACCTCTCTGCCCGCGGGCCTCCTCGCGAAGGTCGGCCGGATGCGCGTGTCGTTCGGCAAGATCAACACCCTTCACCTGCACGTGCTCCCGTGGCCGGATGCGCCCCTCCCGATCGTCAACCTCCTGGGAGGCGAGGAGGGGTGGATCGGAACCGGCGTGTCACTCGCCAAGCTCGTGCCCTTGCCCGGAGACACGTTCTCGGAGATCACCGCACAGGTCTTCCGGGGGGATTCGGCCGGACTGTTCGTCGCCCAGAAGAGGAGCGATCTGGCCTATAACGGGCATTACCGGATCTTCCGCGACCTGAGCGACTCCACGAACCTCGACCTCGGTTTCTCCTACGGGCAGGGCCCGAACGGAACGGCCCCGGACGCGGTGACGCGCCTCGAGGCGATCGACGCGACGTTTCGCTGGAAGCCGCTCGCGCACGGCAGCTACCGATCCGCCTCTCTGAGGGGGGAGCTTTTTCGCAGCCGGCGCGACCAGCCCTCCGGCCTCCAAACCGCGCGAGGGTGGTTCGTCTCGGGCGAGTACCAGCTCTCCAAACGCTGGTTCACCGGAGCGCGCGTCGAGTCATCCGACCATGCGGATGACTCCGCCAAGCGCGACACCGGCGTCGCCGCCACCCTGACCTTCTGGCCGAGCGAGTTCTCACAGGTTCGCGGAGAGCTCCGACGCCGACGCTACGAAGGCCATCCGGGCGCGCCGGAAATCTACACAGCCAACGAGCTTCTTCTCCAGGTGCAATTTGCGATCGGTGCGCACGGCGCGCATCCGTTCTGAGGAAATGTCGATGACAAAAACCCAGACCCTCCTTGCTGCCCTGATCCTTTCCTTCGCCTCGCCTCTCCTAGCGAAAGTGCACGTGGTGACGTCCCTCCAGGACTTCGCCTCGATCGCGGACGCGATCGGCGGCGACCGGATAGAAACATACGCGCTGGCGAAGGGATATCAGGACCCGCATTTCGTGGACGCCAAGCCTTCCTTCATCCTGAAGCTTTCCCGCGCCGACGTCCTGATCGTCGCCGGCCTCGAGCTCGAGATCGGATACTTGCCGCCGCTGATCGACCAGAGCCGCAACGACAAGATTCATCCGGGAAACGCCGGATATCTGGATGCTTCGATCGGCTGCGACATCCTCCAGCGGCCGACGCAGCAGGTCACCCGCGCGATGGGCGACGTGCATCCGTACGGGAACCCGCACTACTGGACCGATCCGGAAAACGGCCGCGTGATGGCCCGGGCCATCGCCCAGAAGCTGTCGGAGCTCGATCCCTCCGGGAAGGCCGCCTTCGAGACGAACCTCGCCGCTTTCGAAGCGCGTCTGACTCAGAAAGAGAAGGAATGGAACACGAAGATGGGTCCCTACTCGGGGACGAAGGTCGTGACCTTCCATGACTCCTGGCCGAACTTCGCCAAGTACTTCAAGCTCGCAATCGCCGGGCACATCGAGCCGAAGCCCGGCATTCCGCCCTCGCCCTCTCACACCCTCGAGATCATCAACCTGATCCAGGCGCAGAAGATCCCGGTGATCCTCATCGAACCCTACTTCGACAGCAAGACGCCGAAGTACATCGGAGAGAAGACGGGCGCCCAGGTGGTCACGTTCTATCCGTCGGTCGGCGGGATTTCGGAGATCAAAGATTACTTCTCGCTCTTCGATCACAACATCGACGCCTTCGTCGCTGCCAATAAGGCAAAGAGATAGACGGATGACGATCCTTCAGATCCTGCTTCCCGCTTTCGTTGCGAGCCTCATCCTCACGGGAATCCACGCCTATCTCGGCGTTCACGTGGTCGAGCGGGGCGTCATCTTCGTGGACCTCTCGCTCGCGCAAATCGCGGCTCTCGGCACGACGGTCGCGTATCTCGCCGGATACGATCTGCACTCGTCGACGGCCTATCTCTTCTCCCTCGGCTTCACGTTCCTGGGAGCCGCGATCTTCGCGATGTCGCGCGTCCACCGTAAGACCCGCATCCCGCAGGAGGCGATCATCGGCATCGTCTACGCGGTATCGGCGGCGGTCGCCATCCTCGTGATGTCGAAAGCGACGCAGGAGACGGAGCACCTGAAGGAAATGCTCGTCGGCAACATCCTCTCGGTGACATGGAGGGAGCTGGCGAAGACCGCGCTTCTCTATTCACTGGTGGGCTTGTTTCACTATATCTTCCGGAGGCAATTCCTCCTGATCTCGATGAACGAGCCGGAAGCGGAGCGACAGGGACTGAACATTCGGTGGTGGGACTTCCTCTTCTATATGTCCTTCGGATTCGTCGTGACGTCGTCGGTCGCGATCGCCGGCGTGCTCCTCGTCTTCTGCTTCCTCATCGTGCCCTCGGTGACCGCGATGCTCTTTGCCGAGCGGCTCGGGCCGAGACTCGCGATCGGATGGACGATGGGAGCTGTCGTGTCGGCGCTCGGAGTGTGGTTCTCGTTCCAGTTCGACCTGCCGACCGGAGCGGCCATCGTCGGGACCTTCGGGGCCGCGCTGCTCGTCCTTTCGGCGATTCGCGTGCTGATCCGGGGCCGTCTGGGAACAGCACCGGCCTAGAATCCGGCCCATGCCGACCAGCCGACGCACGTTCCTCGAGGAAGTCTCGTTCGCCTCTCTCATCGCCGGTTTCCCGCTCTCCGCGCAGGCCGCGCTCCAGAAGTACGCGGAAAAGCCGCCCGAGCCGGTCTTCCCGAAGGCGCTCCAGCCCGGGATGACGGTCGCGCTCGTCGCGCCGTCGTCCCCGGGCCAGGGACTCATCGATAACGAGGTCGCCACCGAGATCGTGAAGGCGCTCGGCTTCAAGCCGAAGCTCTTCCCGCACGCGGGGGAGACGACCTACTACCTCGCAGGGCCCGACGAGCATCGCGCGGCCGACCTGAACGCGGCGTTCCTCGACCCGTCCGTGAACGCGATTTTCTGCCTGCGCGGCGGCTACGGCGCCTCGCGCATCCTCCCGCTCCTCGATTACGAGGCGATCAAGAAGAACCCGAAGATCATTTGCGGGTACAGCGACACCACGGCGCTCCTGAACGCGATCCACCGGCTCACGGGCCTCGTGACGTTCCACGGCCCGCTCGGTGGCGAGCAGCAGACGGAATACACGCTCGCCTCGTTCAAGAAAGTCCTCATGCATGCGCAGCCCGCAGGCCGCATCGCCGAGCCACCCGCCCCGAAGGGTCCGCCGCGCGAGGTCTTTGTCGATCGCGAGAACTGGATCTACAAGCTGGCTCCCGGGAAGGGAAAGGGTCGCCTCGTGGGGGGGAACATCAGCGTCTTCTCGACGCTCGTCGGGACGCCGTTCGAGCCGGAGCTGAAGGGCCGCATCCTCTTCCTCGAGGAGGTCGGCGAGGATCCGTACCGCATCGACCGATGGCTCACGCAGTTCCTCCTGACGGGCAAGCTCTCGGGCCTCGCGGGCGTCGCGCTCGGGAAGTTCGCGCACTGCGCGCCGGGCGACTACAAGCCCAGCTTCGCCGGAATGGGCACGTGGACGTGGCAGGAGGTCTGTAAGGACCGACTCGGCAAGCTCGGGATTCCCGTCGTCGCGAACCTCGTCTTCGGCCACGTCCCCGACAAGGCGACGCTTCCGCTTGGCGTCATGGCCGAGCTGGACGGCGACGCGGGTACGCTCACGCTGCTGGAGCCCGCCGTCAGGTGATGCCGGTGGCCTGATTCGAATGACTTAGAGGCACGAGTCGAGCGGCTTCGTTACAATCAACCAAACATGGGTTCGACTTCACCACCTCCGACGTCGCGGCCTCCCGCCGGCCGCCCCCCTTCGGGCGGCGATCCCCTTTCGCAGCCTGCGACCACGTCCCGCTTCCGGTACGAGGAGCGCAAGGTATCGATGGGCCCCTCGGGGGCCTCGATCCTCCTCGTGATCATCGCCGCCATCGTGGGGACCTGGCTCTATCTGAAGCCCGTCGGTGAGATCGGCGCTCAGGCGCTCCAGAAGTACGCCGGTTTCGAGTCGAACCTGGAGGCGGTGTCTCTCCGCAGCTGTGCACCGCCCGGCTGCGCGGCCGTGTATCTGACGCCCACGATCGGCAAGGGTTCGCAGGAGGCTCTCCCCGACGCGCTCAAGCTCGCGAGCGAGCTCGAGCAGCAGGGGATCGAGTGCTTCATCGTGCTCGGCGGAGAGCCCGTGAAAGAGGCGGTCAAGCGCGCGCGGGGAATCCGCCGGCCCGTCGTTTTCGACCCGAACGGAGACTGGGCGAAACAGTCCGGAATCGAGAAGGCGCCCTACTGGATCGCATGGCGGACGGGCGGAAACATCCGGCTGAGAAGTCCCGCACCCCTTTCGGCCGCGGAGATCGCGGACGCGATCCGCTGAGGAGGATCCATGGCCGCAGGCGCTCCAGGACCCGTCGTGCCTTCCCGCTACGCGGCCGCCCTCGGCGACGACGATCCGGTCGCGGTGATGGCCGAGACGCCGGACCGCATCCGGAAGCTCCTCCGGGGGCTCTCGGAAAAGCAGCTCCGGGCAAGACCCGCGCCCGGCAAGTGGTGCATCCAGGAGATCGTCGCGCACCTCGCGGACGGCGAGGTGATCCTCGGAAGCCGCTACCGATTCGTTGCCGCGCACGACCGTCCCGCGCTGATGGGGTACGACCAGGACGCATTCGTCGAGCGCCTCGGTCCGTTGAACGCCAAGGCGGCCGAGCTGGTCGACGACTTCGCGATGGCGCGCGCGGTGAATCTCGGGCTCCTCGATCGCCTGCCGGAGGAGGCGTGGGACCGCGTCGGTCTTCACGCCGAACGGGGCGAAGAATCGATCCGTTACACCGTGGCGACGTACGCGGGTCACGACCGCATTCACCTCTCACAGATCGAGACGATCCGCACGGGACTGTTCCCGAAGGCCGGAAAGAAGCGCCCGGTGCGAAAAAAGGCCGCGCGCCGGCGTTAGCGCAGCGGTTTTCCCCGGGTGACCTTCGCGGCCCAACGCGCGAGGGGCGCCGCCGCCGGATGAATGAGGCGCGAGAGGGCGCCGCCCGAAAAGAACGGCCGGAAGAGGCGGGAGTAGAAGAAGCGTCGGTCCGCGATCTCGCGGTGGCGCCGAAGATGCTCGCGCCGAAGACCCTCCGCGTCGAGGCTCCCCGCGAGAAAGGCGGCGAGCGGCGCCGCCGCGGAGTCGCCGAAGAGCAGCGCGAGGGACATTCCGGTGCCGGTGTACGGGTCGATCACGCCCGCGGCGTCGCCCACGCAGAGCACGTCTCCCGCGAGCGCACCACGGTCGCCGAGGAACACCGGCCCGGAGAAGAGCGCGGGGCCCGGGACGGCCGTCAGGCCTTCGAGATCCCGCGCGAGGCCGGCGCTTTCCCTCGAGAGGAAGGTGAGAAGTCCTTCGAGATCGTCGTGGGCCTTGTGCACGACCGGGCGTGACGCCAGCGCGGCGAGGTTGAGGAGGCCTCCTTCGACGCGCGACAAGCCGACATAGCCACCTTCAAAAAAATGCAGGACGGCCCGGTGCGTGAGGTGCTCGCTCCTCCCGGCGAGTGTCTTTCCGAATCCGAAAAGCGAAGCTTTTCTTCGAATGAAAGCTCGATCGAGGCGGCCGTCCAACGGGCTGTAGCGTCCCCACGCGCCCACCACGGCGCGGGCGTGCACTTCCCAGTCGATGCCCCGGACGAGAAAACCCTTCGAAAGATCTCCTTCGAGGGCGAGAACGGTCGTACCGAAACGCATTTGGGCGCCCGCGCGCTGTGCTGCGGCTGCGGTCAGCGCGTCCAGGCGCTCTCTCGAGATCGAAAGGACGGGCGCCGGGAGATCCGCTTCGACTCTCTGCCCGCCGCGCTCCACCAATGCGAATCGCGTGATCGTCTCCGGATTTGCCTTTTTAAGCTCTTCCTCCACTCCCATTTTGCGGAGGACGGGAAGCGCCTCGTCGGAGAGAAAACATCCGCAGACTTTCGGGCGTGGGAACCGCGCCTTCTCGAGGACGACGACGCGCGCTCCGGCCCGCGCGAGCGCCGTGGCGGCGGCGGCGCCGGCGAGGCTGCCCCCGACGACGGCCACGTCGCAGTGGTCTACGCCGTCTACGCGCGCTTCCACACGAGCTCCCACACGAAGCGCGAGATACGGGCTACGCGCGCGCCCGGGAGAGCCGTCTCGGCGACCTGGGCGATCTCTTCGGGCGTATAGGCCTGGCGGACGGAGATCTTCCCGTCGAGGACGGAGAGTCGACTCCGGAAGGCCAGGGGGCCGACGACGGCGATCGCGGCGAGGGCGAGCCGGTGGCGGGAGAGGTCGAGCGCGACGACGGCCGCCGCGGCGACGCGGCGCGACTCGGAGAGAAGCGCGGTCATCTCGGCGGGAGTGAAGTGATGCAGGAAGAGAGTCGACAGGACGACGTCCACGCTCCGGTCCTGGAAGGGAAGCCGGAGCGCGTCCGCGGTTACGGCGGTTCCGCGGTCGACGAGCCGCGCATGCGACGTCTTGCGGTCGAGGCCGAGGACGCGGAGGCGCGCGCCCGATTCCGCTGCCGCCGCGAGGAGATCGCGGCCCACGTGCCCGGAACCGCACCCGAGATCGAGGACCGAAAGCGCGCCCTGCCGCGCCGACAGGGCCTTCAGGAGCGGCAGCAGCCGGCGCCGGACGAGAGCGCGCCCGCCGAGCCGCCGGTGCGCCCATTCCATGTCGGCGAGGCTCGCCTCCGCCTCGGACGACGACACGCCGTCGCCATCGAGGAGCTCCGGTTTGGGACGCCGCTCCGGAACCCAGAAGCTCATCGCCTGGGCCCGGGCCTCAGAGGGCCCGGCCGTTCTTGAGGACGAGCGCGGAGTTCTTGGACCCGAAGGCGATCCCGTTGCATAGCGCGAACTCGATCTCGGCCGCGCGCGCTTCGTTCGGAACGTAATCGAGATCGCACTCGGGGTCGGGCGTCTCCAGGTTGATCGTCGGCGGAAGGAAACCGCCCATCATCCCGAGAATGGTCGCCGCCATTCCGGCCGCTCCCGAGGCGCCCTGGGGGTGCCCGATCTGGCTCTTCACGCTGCTGCCCGGGATGCCGGCGGCGGCGGCGCCGAGCGCCTTCTTCGTCGCGCGCGTCTCGATGCGGTCGTTCAGGAGCGTGGACGTCCCGTGATACTGGACGTAGTCGATGTCGGAAGGAGAGAGGGCGGCGTCGGCAATGGCCTCCTTCATCGCGCGCGCCGGCTCTTCGCCCGATTCGTCGAGGCGGACGCGGTGGTAGGCATCGCAGGTCGTGCCATAGCCGCAGACCTCGGCGAGCACGCGGGCGCCGCGCGCGCGCGCCCTTTCCAGAGGCTCGAGGACGAACATCCACGCGCCCTCGCCGAGAACGAATCCGTCGCGCCCGGCGTCGAATGGCCGGCTTGCGGTCCGAGGTGCGCCTTGACGGGACGTCGAGAGGATCTGCATGAGCGAAAAACCGGTCATGATGCCGGGGGTGATCACGGCGTCGCCGCCGCCCGTGAGGACGAGGTCCTCATCGCCCCAGGCCACGAGGCGCGCCGCGTAGCCCATCGCGTCCGCCGACGACGTGCAGCCCGTGGTGATCACGTGGGAGCGGCCCTTGAGGCCGAAGCGCATCGAGATCTCGGAAGAAAGCGTTCCCATCGTCCCTGTCGGGATCGAGTAGACGGACGCCTTCTTGAGGTCGCCGCGGTACCAGTGGCCGTACATTTTCTCGAAGAACTCCACCGGCCCGCCGCCCGTGCCGAAGACCACCGCGATGCGGCGGCGTTCCTCGAGGGACAGCGATTCTGGTGTCGATCCCCGCGCTCGCGAGCGCCTCTCCAGCGGCGGCGATCGAGAGCGGCACGACGCGCGCGACGTGCCGGAGCTCCTTGGCGGGAAGGGCCGACTCGGGGTCGAAGCCCTTCACCTCGGCGGCGATCGTGACGTCGAGAGCGGCGGGATCGAAGAGCGCGATGCGCCCGACACCCGAAAGACCGCTCCTCAGCCCTTCGGTGAATGCGGGGACGCCGTTTCCGATCGGCGTGAGGCAGCCGAGACCCGTCAGGGCGACGCGGCGACCCTTCAAAACGTGCTTTCGGCCGTCCCGCGGTGCACGGGGACGAGATCGCCCTCGTCGAAAAACGACGCGGGGGGAAGCTCGAGGAAGGCGTTCGCCTGCGCGTGCGCCAGGACGTCGTGACTCCCCTTCGTGGCGAGCGGCTCGACGATTTCCATGCCGTCGCGAAGGGAGAGCGACGCCGGATGGAACGCGAGGCGGGGCCCCTTGTTCCTGACCGAGGCCGCGAGGCGCGCGGGGAGCGCGGGCGGGAGAGGCGGCCGGATTCCGGCGGCGGCGCGCAGCGCGGGTCGCACGAAGAAGTCGAACGCGATGGCGGCCGAGACTGGATTGCCGGGCAGTCCGAAGACGAGCGTCGCGCCATGCGTCGCGAAGAGCACCGGTTTCGCCGGACGGATCGCGACTTTGTGGAAACGAATCGAGGCGCCCGCGGCCTCGAGGGCCGCCGCCACGAAGTCGTAGTCGCCCGCCGACACGCCGCCGGTCGTGAGGAGGACGTCATCGCCGCGTGAGAGCGCGGCGCGGAGCGCCTTCAGGAGGACGGCTTCCGTATCGCGCGCGACGCCGAGGTCCGTGACCTCCGCACCCGCGCGCCGGAGCGCGCCGATCAGGAGGGGCCCGTTCGTGTTGCGAATCTGCGCGGGGCCAGGAGTCGCGCCGGACGCGACGATCTCGTCCCCGGTCACGAGCACCGCGGCCCGGACGGGGCGCGCCACCCGCAGCGTGGCCCGTCCGGCGGCCGCGGCGAGGACGAGGTCCGCGGGTGTGAGGCGGCGGCCCGCGGGAAGCAGCAGGGCACCTTTCGGGAAGACTTCTCCGCAGAGGCGGACGTGCGCGCCGGGACGCGGCGCGACGTCGAGCCTCACGACGCCGGTGTCGATTTCGACCGCGTCCTCGACGGGGACGACGGCGTCGCTGCCGGGCGGCATCGGGGCACCGGTCATCACCTTCCAGGCGGCGCCCTCGGGCAGCGTTCCGGGGACGCGGCCCGCGCCCGCGGCGCCGGCGCGCGCGACGAGCGCCGGCGTCCTCTTGACGTCCGCCGCGCGAACGGCCCACCCGTCCATGGCCGTCGTGTCGAACGGAGGGAGCGGCAGATCCGCGGCGACGTCCTCGGCGAGCACCCGGCCCGTGGCGTCGGCGAGGGGCACGACGACGGCGGCGAGCGGCGTGACAGTACCCAGGGTGATGGCGAGGGCGTCGTCGAACGCGAGCACGAGTGTGATCGTAGCAAGGCGGCGACCCTCGTCCGTGAGTAGAATCCATCGATCGTGACGGAATCCCCGTTCCAGTACACGGGCGATCTCGGGGAAGAACCGCTTCCCGAGATCCTCCGAACGATTCATCATTACCGCGTCCCCGGGGTCGTCACGGCCACGTCCGGCGACGTCGCCAAGAAGATCTACCTCATGGGAGGAAACGTGATCTTCGCGACCTCGTCGGATCTCAGGGATTCTCTGGGCGCCTACCTGAAGCAGAGCGCGCTCATCTCGTCCGCCGAACTGCGCCTGTCGGTCGGCCGGATCGACGCCTCGCACGGCAAGCGCCATGGCGAGCTGCTCGTCGAAATGGGCGTCCTGACGCCCGAGCGGCTTCGGGAGATCGTCACGGAGCAGGTGAAGGCCATCCTGTATTCGGTCTTTTCGTGGGAGAAGGGCAGCGTGACGTTCGAGGTCGGGCACTTCCGGAAGGACGAGCTCATTCAGCTCGACGTGCCCACGCCGCAGGCGATTGCAGATGGCATCCGCGTGCTGCCCGATCCGCGCCGCGTCGTCCTGCGCCTCGGACCGTCGTGGACGGTGTTCGACCGCGGCGAGGTGTCCGCCGAGACCTGCGGAGTCTCCTGGAACGCCGCCGAATTGAAGCTTCTCTCGCTGGTGGACGGACGGCGGACACTGCGCGACCTCATTACCGCCGGGCCCGGCGACGTCTCGACGAATGCGAAGCTGGTCTATGCTTTCTGGGTGCTGCACCTCGTGGCGCGCCGCGACGTCAATACGAGCGGCATCAAGCGCATTCAGTGGAAAACGGGCTCCGGCGGCTTACCCGCCGCGGGCAGCGGCTCTGCCGGCTGACGGCGCCTGGCACCGAAAGGAAAAACAGGACCCATGCCTCTTTACGAATACCAGTGCGCGAAATGCGGCAAGAAGTCGGAGTTCATCCAGAGCTTCTCCGACCCGCACGAGACGAAGTGTCCCCGGTGCGGCGGCGTGCTGAAGAAGCTCCTTTCCTCTCCGGCGGTCCAGTTCAAGGGCTCGGGCTTTTACGCGACGGATTACGGGAAGTCGGGAAGGACGGACCGGGAGAGCGCCTCGAAGGCGAAGGACGCGAAAGAGGGCGGCGAAACGAAAAGCGAGGGCGGCGGCGAATCGAAGGGCGTCTCGAAGGGCGAATCGGCGGGGGAGAGTACCGCCGATTCCTCGAAGGGGAAGAAGGACGGCGGCCCGGGCGCGGCACCGGCGGCACCCTCGGGATCGTCTCCCCCCGCGCCTTCTAAGAAAAAAAACGGCGACGCGAAATAAAACTGGCTCCTCTCGAAAGCGGGTGCCGATGCCTCGGGCGTTCTCCGGCTAGACTCTCTCATGCGTTTTCCGGCTGTCCTCATTGTCGCGGTTCTCGGCGTTTCGTTCCCGCTCGCGGGGTCGCCGCCGCGCGGGATGGCGGGTTCCTGGTATCGCTACCCGCTGCCGGGCGCGGAAGTGAAGTCCCTGGTCGCCGACCCGGGCCTGCCCGGCGTCTTCTGGGCGGGCACGGCGCAGGGGGGCATCTACCGGTCCGCAGACGGCGGGGTGTCCTGGACCTCTCCGCCCAGCGGAGCGCCTTTTCCCGGCTACGCGGTCACATCGCTCGCCACGGATCCCGCTCGGCCCGGGGCCGTCTGGGCCGGACTGACGGGCGTCGTGAAGGGCGGTCTCCTCGCGCGCTCGACCGACCTCGGGAGGACGTTCGAGGTCGTGCGGCGTTGGGAAGACCGCGCGGGCGCGCGCGTGGTGGCCGTCTCCGAGCGGGGGCGGAAGACCGTCAGCGTGGGCGGTGACTGGGGCATCGAGCTCTCGGAGGACGACGGGGTGACGTGGCGCGCCTCCGCGCCGCCGCTCGACCCGGGAAGCGGGGTCTCCTTTCTCGCCTTCGATCCCATCCTCCCGGGCGTTCTGTACTGCGGCTCCTTCCGCCACCCCTTCCGGTCCCGGGACGGCGGACGGACCTGGCTGCGCATCGCGAACGGCATGGTGGAAGACACCGAGGTCTTCGCGATCGACTTCTCGCCCGACGACCCGAACGACTTCTGGGCGGCGACATGCGGCTGGGTCTACCGCACGACCGACGGCGCCGCGAACTGGATGCGCTATCGCGAGGGACTCGCCGACCGCCGTTCGCAAGCGGTCCGCGTGGACCCGCGGGATCCGAGCCGCGTTCTCGTGGGCACGACGGGCGGCCTCTTCGAGAGCCGCGACCGGGGGAAGACCTTCCGGCGCATCTCCGCGGACGTCGTCGTCAACGCGATCGTCTTCGATCCGCGCGATCCCTCGCGTCTCATCGTGGGCACGGAGGCCGATGGCGTCCTCCGGTCCGAGGACGGCGGCGTCACGCTCACGGAGTCGAATCGGGGCCTCTCCGAGGCGCGCGTGTCGGCGGTGACGCTCCTCCCCTCGGGACGCGTCGTCGTGGCGCGCGCCGCGGATGGGAAGAGCGGCGGCCTCTGGACCGTGGACGCGGCCACCGGTGACGTCGAGCGGCTCGCGTCGTCTCCGCCGGCGACGGTGCTCTCCCTCGCGTCCGCCGGAGAGGCGCTTCTCGCGGGTGCGCCGGACGGAATATACCGGGCCGCGCGCGCGGGCGCGGCGTTCACGCGCGTGCTCGCGTTCGGGACGCGCGCGTTCGCGTCGGACGGCGACGGGCGAATCCTGGCCGCGACGAACGCGGGCGTTTACGAGTCGATGAACGGCGGCGTCACGTGGCGGCGTCTCGGCACCTTGAAGGCGCGCGTCGGGGACGTGCGCCGCGCGCGCCTTCCCGATCGCGGCCTCAAGACGTGGTCCGCCGATGCCGAGGGGCTCACGCTGTGGTGGGACGGCGTCGAATGGGCCCGGCGGCCTCTGCCGGGCGCGGGGCGGACGTTGTCGGGCGGCTTCGGGCGGCCGCGCGCGGCCACGCACTTCGTGCCCGAGCCCATCGGCGTCGCGCTCACTCAGGAGCGGTCGGTTCTCGTCTTTCGGCCCGAGGACGACGCCGACGGCGAGATCGCCGTCACGATGCCGGAGACCGGCCTCGTCGTCGCGGGGTGGGCGGGCGACCCGCGCACGGCGTCGGGCCTCTACCTCGCGACGATCGGCCGCGGCCTTTTCCGGTTCGTGCCGGGCGGGTAGTCGCGGAGCTCTTACCGTCCCGGGATTCCCACCCACTTCAGCTTCGCTCCGGGAACCGCGCCCTGCGCGTCGGCGACGCCCGCGTTGACCTCGAGGACGGTGTCGGCCTTCGCCCTGGGCGTGGCGTTGTCGCACGGCGCGGGATCGGGGGCGCAGGGCGGCACGTTCCTCAGGACGTCGACGATCGTTCCGTCCTTCGTCGCGTAGATCATGTCGAGCGGGAAGTGGCAGTTCTTCATCCAGAAGGGGCGGATCTCGAGGCCGTCGAAGGGAAACACCATTCCGGCGTCCTTCGGCATCGACTCGCGGAACATGAGGCCCTGCGCCTTCTCCTGATCCGTCACGGCGACTTCAACCGTGATCGCCGTGCCCGACGGCAGGACGACGCGCGGACCGGGTGCCGCGGCCGCTCCGGCCGGCCCGGCGGTCGCCGCCGAGGCCGGCGAGGCGCCCGCGAAGGTTGCGGGCTTCGAGCAGGCGGCCGCCGAAAGCAGGGCGAGGAGCCCGAGGCCGCCGGCGGCGCGTCGATCGATCACGGTTCCTCGACGGGGGACGGTGGCAGCGCGTGCTCCTCCGTCGTCTCCTCGCCGTCCCGGCGGATGCCGTACTTCTTCGCGTAGTAGCGGAACGAGCGCTCGGACATGCGGAGCAACTCGGCCGCGCGGATCTGCACGCCGCCGGTCCTTTCGAGCGCCTGCTGCATGAGGCGCTTGCCCAGCCATTCGAGGTAGGCCTCGAGGTCGAGGCCGTCGGCAGGGAGATCGAAGCCTTCGAGGGAGGACGCGGGCGGCAGGCCCGCCGAATGCAGGAAGACGTCCGGCAGGGCCGCCGTCGTGATGACGTCCGACGGCTCGAGGGCGATCGTGCGCTCGATGAGGTTCTCGAGCTCGCGCACGTTTCCGGGCCACGCGTATGCCTCCAGGAGCCGGAGCGCCTCCGTCGTGATCCGCTTCTCGTCGATGCCCTGTTCCAGGGAGACCTTTTTCAGGAAGTGCCGCACGAGGTGCGGGATGTCGTCGCGGCGCTCGCGCAGCGGTGGAAGCGCGACGGGGATGACGTTGATGCGGTAGTAGAGGTCCTCGCGGAAAGTCCCGTCGGCGATTTTCTTCTGCAGGTCCTTGTTCGTGGCGCAGATGATCCGGACGTCGATCGGCTCCTCGGTGTTGCCGCCGACGCGGCGCACGACGCGTTCCTGCAGCGCGCGGAGGAGCTTCACCTGCATCGTGACCGACGTCTCGCCGATCTCGTCGAGGAAGAGCGTGCCCCCCTCCGCTTCGGAGAACAGGCCCTTCTTCTCCTTGACGGCGCCCGTGAACGCGCCGCGCTCGTGGCCGAACAGCTCCGACTCGAGAAGGTTCTCGGGCATGGCGCCGCAGTTGATCGAGATGAAGGGCCGCGCGGCTCGGGCCGAGGCCTGGTGGATCGCCCGGGCGATGAGCTCTTTTCCGGTGCCCGACTCGCCATTGATGAGGACCGTCGAGGTCGTCTTGCCGATGCGCGAGATGAGGTCGAACAGCGCGCGCATCTTCCGCGAGATGCCCACGACTCCCGCCGCCGAACGCCCTTCCGTGCGTTCCTTGAGCGCGACGTTCTCCTCGACGAGCCGCTTCTTCTCGAGGGCGCGCGCGACGACGTGTTTGAGCTCCTCGACGTCGAACGGCTTGGCGATGTAGTCGTAGGCGCCGGCCTTGAGGGCCTCGACAGCCGTCTTCGTGGACGAATACGCCGTGATCATGATGACGGGGGTGTCGCAATTCGACTCGCGCACCCGGGCGAGGACGTCGAGGCCCGTTCCGTCCGGCATCTTCAGGTCGGTCATCACGAGGTCGGGCGCCATCGCGTCGAGGGCCGCGAGGCCTTCGACGCAGCCGCGCGCCGACGTGACCCGGTAGCCGTCCTTCTGGAAGAGGATCGTGAGCATCTCCCGGATGCCGGCCTCGTCATCGATGACGAGAAGGTGGGGGCCTTGTTCGGCCGTCATGAGACCTCCGTCGTGGTGAGCCCGGGTTCGACGACTTGAGGCGCCGGACCGGCCAGGGGAAGCGAAATCGAGACGGTCGTGCCGTACCCCGGTGACGTGTCGACGCGGATCGTGCCGCCGTGCTCCTCGACGATCCGGTAGACGATCGCGAGGCCGAGGCCGGTGCCGCCGGGAAAGCTGTGCGCGAAGGGCGTGAAGAGGCGGCCCCGCTCGCTGGCCGTCATCCCGTGGCCTTCGTCGGTGAACGACACGTTCCAGGACCCGCCCTGAAGGCGCGCCGAGACGGTGAGCGTACCGCCCCCGGGCATCGCGGCCAGGGCGTTGCGCGAGACGTTCCAGAAGATCTGCCGGAGCTGGCCCGGGTCCGCCTGAACGACGACCGAGGGCGGATCGAATTCCTTCACGAGGCGGTGGTGCGACGAGACCTCGTCGCCGTGCGCGAGCAGCGTGAGGACGTCGTCGAGGGCGGCGGGGGCATCGACCGGCTCGACGGCGTGCTCCTTCGGGCGCACGTACCGGAGGAAATCCTCCAGGATCGAGGAGAGGCGGTGCGACTCGGTGACGACGATCTCCATCAACCGCTGCTCGGGCGACCCGGGCGAGGAGGAATTCTTGAGGACCTGGACCGAACCGGAGATCGAGGCGAGCGGATTGCGAATTTCGTGCGCGATTCCGGCCGCAAGCTCGCCGACGGCGGCGAGCTTGTCCTTGAGACGGACCTCTCCCTCGAGGCGTTTGAGCTCGGTGAGGTTCTGGAAGATGAGGATCCGTCCGATCGTGTAGCCCGAGCCGTCCCGGAGCGCCGTGGCGGAGATCCCGAAGTAGTCCTCGATCGCGCCCGAGGGCCGGGTGTTCTCGAATCGGAGAATCTCCGAGCCCGACGCCGCGATCCTCTTCCAGTCGGCCTCGCCGAGGAGCCCGAGGCTGAGGAGCGGCCGGCCCACGAGGTCGAGGGATGGCGCTCCGAGGAGCTCCTGCGCCGCGCGGTTCGCATACGTGACGCGGCCGTCGAGGTCCGTCGTGAGCACGCCCGAGGACATGGACGTCAGAACCGAGCCGTGCAGCGACTGGAGGCGCGCGATCTCGGCCTTCCGGCGTTCCACGTCGGCCCGCGCCTCGCGGAGCTTCTCGGACGCGACCGCGACGAGGAGCGCGGTCGCGACGAAGGCCGCGACGTTGAGCCCCACGTTTCCGACGAGGGTCGGCAGACTCCAGAGCTGCCGCGTGTGCTCGGTCGTCTCGGCCGTCTCGGCCGGCTTCACGACGTCGAAGAACATGAGGTCGACGAGGACGGCGTAGAAGACGGCTGCGAGGCCCGCCGTCGCGAGCCCGCCCCGCCGGCCGAGCAGGATGGAGCCCGCCGAGACGGTGCTGAGGTAGAGGAAGGTGAAGCTCGAGTCGGGCCCGCCCGAGACGTACACGAGGCCCGTGATGACGACGAGGTCGCCGAGAAGCTGCACGCCGGCGTTCGTCTCGGCGGGAATCCGGTCGAGCGACAGGATCGCGACGATGGAGATCGAGTAGGCGAAGGCGGCGAGATAGTAGATCGAGTTGAGCGGCAGCGCGGTCGAGAACGTGATCTGGATGAGGAATGCCGAAAGCAGGAGCGTCGAAACGATGACGACGCGCAGGACGACGAAGGCCCGCAGCATCGAGTGCAGCGGCTCGAAGGCCCGCATCCGCCCGGAACTCACGCCGACGAGTCTACTAGTTGATCTTGCTGATCAGGTCGAACATCGGCATGTACATCGCAATGACGATCGTCCCGATGACGACGCCGAGGATCGCGATCATCACGGGCTCCATGAGTTTCATGAGTCCGGTGACCGCGTTGTCGACCTCTTCCTCGTAGAACTCCGCGATCTTGTTCAGCATCGCGTCGAGGGCGCCCGTCTGCTCGCCGACTCCGATCATCTGCACGACCATCGACGGGAAGACCTTCGTCTCGCCGAGAGGCTCGGCGATCGTGCGTCCGGCCTCGACCGACTTCCGCACACCCATGATCGCGTCTTCGATGATCGCGTTTCCGGCGGTCTTGGCCGTGATTTCCAGGCCGTCGAGAATCGGCACGCCCGAGGCGGTGAGCGTCGCGAGCGTGCGGCAGAAACGGGCGACGGCGATCTTCTTCATGATGTCGCCGAGGATCGGCATCTTCAGGACGATGCCGTCGATCACCCGCCGGCCCCGATACGTGGCGTAATAGCGCTTCAGGAAATATCCGAGGGCGAAGAATGCGGCGACGATGAAGACGATGTAGCTCGCCACGAAGTTCGAGGCCTTGATGACGAGGCGCGTCGGGAGGGGCAGTTCGGCTCCGAGGGCCGCGAACAGCGAGGCGAAGGTCGGAATGACCTTCCACAGGATGATGAAAACGACGATGCCGGCCACCGACAGGACCGCGATCGGGTAGATGAGCGCCGTCTTGACCTGACTCGCCAGCTTGACGGCCTTCTCGATGTAGGTCGAGAGGCGCCTCAGGATCGTGTCGAGAATACCGCCGGCTTCGCCGGCGGCGACCATGTTCACGAAGAGGTCGTCGAACGCCTTCGGGTGCTTGCGCATCGCCTCGGAGAGCGACGAACCGGCTTCGACGTCCTGGCGCACGGCCAGGATGATCTTCTGGAAGAGGCGGCTGTCCTGCTGGTTGCCCAGGATCTCGAGGCACTGGACGAGCGGAAGGCCCGCGTCGATCATGACCGAAAACTGGCGTGTGAAGATCGCGAGACGCCGGGCGTTGACCTTGCCCCCGCCGATCTTCGGCACAGCGAACTCTTTGCCCTTTTCCTTGACGGTCGTGACGTCGATCTGCCGGCGCCTCAGGTCGGCGATTGCGAGATCCTTCGAGTCGGCGACGAGGACGCCGCCGGTCGTGCCTCCCTGCCGCGTGCGGCCTTTCCAGACGAACTGCGCCATGCGTCCTCCGCTGCTCGCTGCTTACCCGCGCCGCGCCACGTTCGGCGGGGCGCCCGGGGCGGCGGAGCCGCCCGCCGCCTGCGTCGTGACGACGCCCGCGCCGCGCGCGATCATTTCGGAGAGTTCGTCGGGAAGCGAGGAGACCGACATGGCGAGCTCCTGCGAGATGACGCGGCGATGCACGAGCGTCGCGAGCGACTGGTTGAAGGTCTGCATGCCGTACTTGTTCTGCCCGGTCTGCATCATCGAGTAGATCTGGTGGAGCTTGTCCTCGCGAATGAGGTTGCGGATCGCGGGAGTCGGCACGAGGATCTCCATCGCCATGCAGCGGCCTTTCCCGGTGGCGCGGGGGAGGAGGCTCTGGCAGAGGATTCCCTCCAGCACGAATGACAGCTGGGCGCGCACCTGAGGCTGCTGGTTTGCCGGGAACGCGTCGATGATGCGGTTCATCGTCTGCACGGCGCTGTTCGTGTGGAGCGTCGCGAGCGTCAGGTGGCCCGTTTCCGCGATGCGCAGCGCGCACTCCATCGTCTCGAGGTCGCGCATCTCGCCTATGAGGACGACATCGGGGTCCTCGCGGAGGACGGCCTTCAGGGCGTTCGGGAAGGAATGCGTGTCGGCGTGCAGCTCGCGCTGGTTCACGATGCAGCGTTTGTGGGTGTGGAGGAACTCGATCGGGTCCTCGATCGTCACGATGTGCTTCGGCTGCTCGCGATTGATCTTGTCGAGCATGGTCGCGAGCGTCGTCGACTTGCCCGAGCCCGTCGGCCCTGTGACGAGGACGAGACCCCGCGGCTTGTTGCACAGCCCCTCGACGATGTTCGGAATGCCCAGCTCCCGGAAGCCGAGAATTTCGTACGGGATCTGCCGGAAGACGGCCGACACGGCGCCGCGCTGCAGGAAGCAGTTGCCGCGGAAACGCGCGAGGCCCTTCACGCCGAAAGACAGGTCCAGCTCGAGCTGTTCCTCGAAGCGGTGCTTCTGGACGTCGGTCAGGATCGAGTAGGCGAGCTGCTTCGTCTCGGGAACCGTGAGGGGCGGGTAATCCAGCGGAATGAGATCACCGTCCACCCGGATCATGGGCGGCGAGTTCGTCGTGATGTGAAGGTCCGATCCCCCGCGCTCGACGAGCGTCTTGAGGAGCTGATGGAGCGTGGCCCCCATTGCGCTGTCCCTCCCGAGTACGCACGAATGATACGCGGAGGACGGGCCGGAGGCCAAGCCGGGGGTCAGGCGTCCGGGAAAGTGAGGCGAAGCGGGCCCCGCCGTCGGGTGACTACAGCACCGTCTCCCGGACGACTTCCTCGATCGACGTCATGCCGTCCTTGATCTTCTGGAGGCCGGAGCGGCGGAGGGAGACCATGCCCTCCTCGAGGCCCTTTCTCTTGATCTCGATGGAAGACGCGCCAGAGAGGATGAGCTCGCGGATCTCCTCGGAAATTTCGAGCACCTCGACGAGCGCGACGCGGCCTTTGTAGCCGGTGTTGTTGCACTTCTCGCAGCCCCTGCCTTTCATGACCTGGACGCTCTTGGCGTCCTCCGCCGTGAAGCCGAGGGAGACGAGGACCTGCGGGGCGACTTCCGTGGGGCCCTTGCAGCTCGCGCAGACGCGCCGGATCAGGCGCTGCGCCGCGATGAGGATGACCGACGTCGCGACGAGGTAGGGCTCGATGCCCATGTTCATGAGACGGTTGATCGTGGAAGGCGCGTCGTTCGTGTGGAGCGTCGAGAGCACGAGGTGCCCGGTGAGGGACGCCTTGACCGCGATTTCCGCCGTCTCGAAGTCGCGGATCTCGCCGACGAGGATGATGTTCGGATCCTGCCGGAGGAACGAGCGCAGGGCGGCCGCGAAGTTCAGGCCGATCTGGTCCTTCATCTGGACCTGGTTGACCCCCGGCAGGTTGAACTCGACCGGATCCTCGGCCGTCATGATGTTCGTCTCGGGCGTGTTGATGCGCGAGAGAGCCGAGTAGAGCGTGTTCGTCTTCCCCGACCCAGTCGGACCGGTCACGAGGACCATGCCCCACGGGCGCAGGATGGCCTTCTCGAACTTGAGGAGGCTTTCCTTCTCGAACCCCAGCTTCGTCATGTCGAGCATGAGGTTGTCTTTGTCGAGAAGGCGGCAGACGATCTTCTCTCCGAACAGCGTGGGGAGCACCGACACGCGGTAGTCGAGCTCCTTCACCTTGCCCGCGAGCTTCATCCTGATCTTGATGCGGCCGTCCTGGGGCAGGCGCTTCTCGGCGATGTCCATCTTCGCGAGAATCTTGACGCGCGACGCGATGGCCTCCTTGAGCTTCGGAGGCGGGTTCATGACCTCGTAGAGGATGCCGTCGATGCGGTACCGCACGCGATATTCGCGTTCGTAGGGCTCGATGTGAATATCCGACGCACCGCGCTTGATCGCATCCGTCAGGATGATGTTCACGAGCCGGATGACGGGCGCTTCCTCGCCCTCGTCGACGAGTCTTTCGAGGTCGATCGTCTCCTGCTGGGACTCCTCGACGACCTCGAGGGAGGTGTCGGCCGAGTCCACGACCGACATCTCCTCCATGACCTTTTTCAGCTCGAGGGCGTGCGTCGCCCCGTAGTGCTTGTCGATGGCGAGCGAGAGCGCGTTCTCGGACGCCACGACGGGCTCGACGTTGTACCCGGTCATGAACTTGATGTCGTCCATGGCGAACACGTTCGTCGGGTCGGCCATGGCGATCGTGATCGTGGCGCCCGTCTTGTTGACGGGAAGAATGTTGTACTTGCGCGCGACGTCGGCCGCGACGAGCTTGAGGACCGCCGGATCGATCTCGAAGTGCGAGAGGTTGATCGACGGAACGCCGAACTGAGCCGACAGCATCTCGGTGATGTCGTCCTCGCTGATGTAGCCCAGCTTGACGAGAGACTCGCCGAGCTTCATTCCGGAGGACTGGACTTCCCGCAGCCCTTCCTGAAGCTGCTCGCTCGTGATGAGTTTCGACTTGACGAGGAGATCCCCGAGCTTGACGGCCATTTCCTGATTCTAGCGGGTCAGGGCGCCGCGGGCGGATCGGTCTTCTTGGCCATGCTCTCCAGCGTGCTCGCGGGTCCGGCGGGGCCGGAAGATTTCGTCCCGGCCGTGATCTTCCTGAGGCGGGCCGTGACGGACCCGATGGGCATCACGGTTCTCGCCATCACGGGGAGGCGGCGCTCGTCGTCCGAAAACCAGAGGAAGAGTTTTCCGCGGTTGCGGTCCTCGTCGGTCTCGTTCTCGCGCAGCTGGGGTTGCAGCTTGAAGGTGTCGAAGATGCCCGCCTCGGTCTCGACCTTCTCCTTCTCCAGAACGGCGGCCTTGAGCTTGTAGACCTTTCCGCGCGAGAACATGTCGACGCGGACGTCCTGGCCGATCGCGAGGGGCTGTGCCCTCAGGAAATAGAAGGACGAGATGATGTCCTGCACCCGTTCGGGGAGCGGCGTCCGGTCCTCCCGCCAGCTTCCGATCCGCCGGGCGAGGTCGAACTCCTCGACCTCGTCGGATTCGTAGCGGCCCTCGCGGGCGTGCTTCTCGAAGCGGAGAGGCTGGAAGTCGCGTGCGTCGACCCAGGTCTCGTAGAGGTCGCGCACCGGGTAGAACTTCGAGACATAGTCGTTCGACGTCGCGATGAGGGTCATGCGGTGGACCGGAACGCCGTCGCTCGTCGTCTCGCGGGAGGTTCGGAGCGTCATCTCGCCGCCCTCGATTTTCAGCCAGGCGATCGTGTAGACGAGCGTCTCGCCGGAGCCGAACGGCACGGGGTACAGGCGGTCCTTGGAAAGGGACGCGCGCGCGGCTGACAGCGAGGGGCCCTTCTCGGCGCTGCCGGCCGCGCCTCCCGCCCCCGCCATAAGGGTCAAGACCGCGACGAGCGCCCCGGCCAAGGCGGGGCCCGGGACGGCCAGGCGCGCCGCCTTGAGGAGCGCCCTACGCGAGGAGACGACGTGCGGCTTCATGAACGGCATTGGCGGGCCATCTCGAGCCGGAACGATTGTAGTCCGCGGGGAATTCCCGGAGGACCGCCGCGCGGGGCCCGACCGGTGAGAAGCGCTCGACGGCCGTAGGACCGAAGAGGGCGAGCGTGGGCACGCCCGCGGCGGCCGCGAGATGCGTGGGGCCCGTGTCCGCGCCCACGAACAGCGCCGCGCGCGCCGCGAGGCGCGCGGAGGAGGCCGGCGTCGTCGGTGGGGCGAGGAGAATAGAAGGAGAAGAGGAAGATTTCTTAGAAAGAGCAATCAGCTCGGCCGCCCGGCTCTCTTCTCCCGGTCCCCAGCGAAGCACGGACTGGATACCGTCTCTTGAGAGCCTTTCGGCGAAGGCAACAGCGTCGTCCGCGTCCCACTCCTTATTCACCTTCGAAGAAAAAGGCTGTAACACCGCGAAGGGGCGCGACCCGATTCGCTGCAGCCACTCGTCGACGATGGGGTCCTCTCGTTCGACGAGATGCCGGACATCCGGGACGCGCTCGAAGCCCGTCTTTCCCGTGACGTGCTCGGCGAGCGCGAGCATCTGGTCGACGGCGTGGGGGCGGGCGGCGCGGTCGACGTCCACGTGCTCGTTCGTGAAGAGGCAGTTGATTCTTTCGGGGGCCGACCCCCAGCCGAAGCCAACCTTCCGCGCCGCCGGAATCGCGGCTGTGATCAACGCCGACTTGAAAAGTCCCTGGGCATCGACGACAAGATCCGCTCCGATCCCTCTTCCCCTTCTAAGAAAATCCGAAATCTCTTCCCGGGTCCTTCTTCCGAGCAGCTCTTTCCTCCAGATGCGGGTGTTCGCGACGAGGATCTCGTCGACATAATGAGCGCCCTCGAGAAGGGGAGCGAGCGCGCCTTCCACCGCCCAGGCGAGGCGCGTCCCGGGAAGCGCGGCCTTCAGCGCCTTCGCCGCCGGCAGCGCGAAGACGACATCGCCGAAAGACGAGAGGCGCACGAAGAGGATCCGCATCCGACTCACGCAACCTTAGCAGCCGTTGGGCTATCCTTGAGCCATGCTCGAGTCTCCGGTGCTGGTTCTGAACCGCGGCTTTGCGGCCCTGACGCTGACGGACGTCAAGCGGACGTTCACGC
>Ga0207932_1000032_pt1 | contig 42902 bp, 47 predicted proteins | sample NGESurdeep092012_FD_184480 | JGI IMG/M metagenome (GOLD analysis project Ga0207932, IMG submission 184480) | Arctic peat soil microbial communities from Barrow, Alaska - NGEE Surface sample 415-2 deep-092012 (SPAdes) | ecosystem: Environmental > Terrestrial > Soil > Wetlands > Peat ...
CGGCAGCCGCATCCAGGTCACGGTGACTGACGATGCGCGATACACGGTCGCCGAGGAGTCGCTGGGCGGTCCGGTCGTGATCTCTGCGGGCACTCTCGGTCCGGCGCGGTGCTCGACGAACTACCCAGACAGCGGCATCGTTTTCAGTCCTGCCGGCTGGCCGTGCGCAGTCACGTCCGGAGCTGCACGGGCCGGGTCGTTCGTCTTCGCCTGGGGCGTCGACAGCAGCACCGTGGTCGTGCAACTCGGCGGATGTGTGCGATGCCGATAGGCGGTAATGGGGCGTTCTCGCTGATCGAAGTGCTGATCGCCGCCTGCCTTCTCGCCTGCGTGACCACGGCGGCCAGCTCGCTCACGCTCGTCTCGGGTCGCGAGATCGCGGCGATCACCCGTGCCAGTGCGGCGCGCGGCATCGCCGCGGCGACGCTCGAGAGACTGCGTTCTCTGCCTTTCGTGCGGCCGCCGTCGACCGGTACAGCCCCGGTCCCACCCTCCGTCGTTGGAGAACTCTTCCCCCACGCCGTTACCGCGCGCAACCAGGTCGATGCTTTCGTCTCGGGGCCCGTGAACGGCGGTGGCGCGACGTTCACCACGCAGAGTCAAGCTGGTGACGTCGCGATCACGAACGAGGCGATGTTCGTGCGGTCCACCGCGGCGGGGTGGCGGCCTGTGCCGTGGAGCGCGGTCGAGGGGTTCGTCGCCGACCAGGCGGCAGTACTGCCCGGCGACGCGCTGCGCGTCAAAGTCACCGTCCGCTGGCCCAGCGGAGCTTTGTTGCGAACGTACGCTCTCGACGCGGTCCTGGCGGGGGATCAGCAGGCCGGGCACGGCGACGCGTCTCTGCCGGCGGGCGACTGAGGTGGCGCACGGGCGACCTGCAGGTCTGAGTCTCATCGAGATGCTGGTCGCGCTCGCCGTCGCGACCCTCCTCCTCATCGGTGCGTGGTCCTGGCTCTGGACCGTTGCCGGTGCTTCGCGCGACTACGGACGACGGGCGGAGACCGCCGCCGATCTCGCGTTCGCCGAACGCCTGATCACGCGCGAGCTTCGCGCGGCGGTGCGCCTCGTGCCCGACGCGGGAGTGGGGTGCTCGGAGCGCTCGCTGTCGATGGCGCTGCGGTCGCCCGGCGCGAGCGCCGAGGATCCGGTCTCGTATGTCTGGGATCCGGGTCGGGGTGTCGTGTGGCGCAAGACTGCGAGCACCTACGTCGCCGAGCACGTCACTCTCTTCCGCGTGACCTACTTCGACGAGCAAGGTGCGCCGATCGTCCCGGCTGACGCCGGACGCCTGTCGGCGCACCAAGCCGTCGTCGTCGCGCGGGTGCTCGTGGAGATGTGCGTGCGGCAGGGCGGCTCGTCGGCGAACGCCAGCTGGCAGATCGCGCTGGAGGCTGGGCAGTGAACAAGCCGGTCGCGCCAGCCGGATTCGCCCTGCCCGCCGTGCTCGTTGTCATCGCGCTCGCTTCTTCGCTGACGATCACGTGCGTGACGATGGTGCTCGCGGCAAGCCGGATCGCCGCCGGCGACGCGGGTGCCCGTCAAGCATACGAGGTCGCGCAAGCCGGCTTCGCCGACGCCTGCGAGCAGCTTCGCTGGAGTTGGCCGCTCGGGCGCGCGGGTACCGGGGTCGCCGCCGCCGGCGATGTCTGGTATGAGACTCGGGCAACGACTCTGCCATCGTCGAACGATGCGCCCGCCCGGGTGCTCGTGACGAGCGTTGGCCACAGTGGGTCGGCGAGCAAAGTCCTCACAACGGAGGTAGCACTCGAATCGGCCGGTCTTCCCGCCGGTCTCACAGTCGCGGGCGACATCGAGGTGCGCGCGCCGGTCACGATCGAAGGGTCGGGCGTATATGCGAGCGGCGACGTGAGCGGTCGTCAGCTCATGACTTTCGCCGCTGACGGCAGTCCGACCTCGGCGCCGCCGGATTGGGCAGACGGCGAGCATTACCTGACGGCGGCGGTGCACGCCGCCGGGCAGATCTTCGATGAGAAGGGTGAAGAGCACGATCCCGGCCGTCAACCGGCGACGACATCCGCCGACACGGACCAGCACACGCCCACCGCCACGCAGCCGCTGCCGTGCGCGCCGGACGAGATCACGCTGACGAGCCTGGCTGCACATGCAGTGCCGGTGAGCTCCGTGCTGCGCGACGGGGTCGTCGACGTCGGCGGCTTGCCTCTGCAGCCGTCTGCCGGCGACGCGACGATGCCCGGCGATGGACTCGTGATCGTCGTTGGCGCCGGCGGTTCCGATGAAGGCGTTCGCCTGGTCGGCAGCCGTCCGTCGCCACCCGTTGCCTGCCCGCTGACGGTGGTCGTCATCGGCGACGCGACGACGGGAGCCGCCGACCAAGGTTCACCGTCGGCTACGTGGTGGGGCTCCCTGATCGTCACCGGCGGGCTTGTCGTCGCGAACCCTCTGGAGCTTCACGGGTCACTCTTCGCACGCCACCTCATCATCGTGGCTCCACTCCACCTGGAACTGGAGCAAGCGTGGAGACTCGATCCTCCACCGGGTTACCTGCGTACGGTCGTCATCGCGCGAGAATGGTGAGATTCAAGGAATCAGCGTCGCAAGAGGCGAATTGACTTATGCACGACAGGCCTGTCCCGTGTGACAATGACCGGCCGTGTGGCGGGTACAAAGGCAGCTCCGTGAGGCCGATTGTCTAAAGGACCTTGCGTGAACTGCCGAAAACGTCGCTGAGGGCGACGAGGCAAGCGGAGTGGGAGCTATGGCAAAGAGCGCAGTGCGCGTTGGTCTCGACCTTGAACAGACAATGGTCGCGGCCGCCCAGATAAAGGGAACCAAACAGGCTCAGGTGCTGACGTCTGCGGCTGTGCGAAGCCTGCCGGAAGGTCTCATGTTCGAAGGCGAGGTCGTCGATGTCGACGGTCTCGCGCAGGAGCTCAAGCGCTTCTGGAAGGAAGGCGGATTTGCCGGCAAGCGGTTCCGGCTCGGTGTCGCCAACCAGAAGATCGTCGTGCGCACGATGGAGTTCCCCGGTATCGACGAAAAGGAACTGCGCGCGGCCGTCGAGTTCCAAGCTCAAGAGGCGATCCCGATTCCCGTCGCCGAGGCGATCCTCGACTACCAGGTCCTGTCCACGACGACCGCCGACGACGGATCCGTCAAACAGAAGATCCTCCTCGTCGCGGCGCAGCGCGACATGATCCAGCAGTTCGTGGACGTTGCCAAGAAGGCTGGTCTCTCTATCGATGGGATCGATCTGCAGGCATTCGCGCTCGCTCGTTCACTCTCGGAGACGACGAGCTTCATCGATGACGGTGCTCCCGCCCAGCCGAGTGAGGCGACCGCTCTGATCAACATCGGCGCCGGCATCACGAACCTGGCCGTCGCGGTCGGCGGCCTGCCGCAGTTCACCCGCGTGATCAATCTGGGCTGCGAGTCCCTGGTCCAGACGCTGGTCGCGAATCGCGGCATCGAGCGCGACGAGGCTGATGCACTGCGCATCTCCGTCGGTCTCAGTGGCGACGGCCCGGATGAGGTCGCCGGACTCGAACCCGACACGGTCGCCGAGATCCATCACGTCCTTGACGGCGCGACCGAGGCCTTCTCGGACGAGATCCGCCGTTCAATCGACTACTACCATACGCAGGAGCACGAAGGAGCGATCGCGAAACTCCTGCTCACAGGGTCCGGATCGCTGACCAGGAACATCTGCCACTATCTGTCGCAGGCGCTGCATCTTCCGGTCGAGGTCGGCAACGCGCTGAAGGAAGTCGGCGAGAACAAGTCGAAGCTTTCACAGGCGGAGCTCGAAGTCATGGCTCCGCGGCTTGCGATCGCGATCGGACTGGCACTCGAGGGCGAGGAGTAGGCGTCATGAACCGCATTAACCTGCTGCCACCCGCGGAACGGGTCAAAGCATCGCGCGAGCAGGGCATCGCATACGCGCTGCTCGCGCTGGTCGCTGTCATCGTCGTGCTCGGTGTCGTCTACGTTCTCGAGCACAACAAGATCGCAACTAAGCAGAGCACGCTCGACGCGACGACTGCCCAGGTCGACCAGCTGAACGTCGAGATCGCCAGCCTGCAACCATATGAAACGCTCCAGGGGACCGCGAGCGCCATGAACGACATGGCCGCACAGGTCGCCGAGGCGCGCATCGACTGGGCGAGCATCCTCGGTGAGCTGAGTCTCGTGGTCCCGGACAACGTCCAGTTCTCGTCGTTCTCGGCGACTGTCCCAGCCACGATGCAGGCGGGTGGTGCCCTTGCCGGCGCCGGCCAATCTTCCGCCGCGGCGACGACGGCGACCCCCGACCTCACGATCACCGGCGTCGCCGGTGACAGTCATGTGACGGTCGCCGAGCTGATGGTCAGGCTCGGCCTGATTCCGCAGTTCATGAATATCCAGCTCCAGTCGTCGACAGAAGTGCCGGCAGCGGCAGCGCCGGCGCCGACGCCGACGGGCACGGCGACGCCGGTGCCGACCAGCACGCCGACGCTCGCCAACGACTATCAGTTCTCGATCACCGCGAACTTGCGGCCATTCCTGGTGGCACCGCCGTTCTCCGTCGCCGGCGGCGTCACGGGCGCTGCGGCAGGAGGTACGGGGCAATGAAGGCGCGCGGCAAAGAGATCTACATCATCGCCGGCGTCGTGATCGTCGTGCTGTGCGTCGCATGGTACTTCCTTCTCTTCTCGCCGGTGAAGAGCAAGCTGAGCACCCTCGACAGCCAGATCCAGGCCAAGACCAGCGAGCAGCAGACCGCTCAGGCTAGGCTCGCCACGCTGGAGAGCTACAAGAAGACCGCTCCACAGAAAGAGGCCGACCTCGTCATCTACTCCAAGATGTTCCCGACGAGTGCGAACGTGCCCACGATCATTGTCGAATTGACGCGTACGGCCAAGGACTCGGGCGTCGACTTCACGGCGTTCCAGCCCACGGCTGCGATCGCTATCGGGTCGGCAGCCTTCCAGGTACAGACCTTCTCCGTGCAGGTCGCCGGCCGCTACTACGACCTCGAGGACTACCTCTACGCGATCCAGTCATATGTACAGCACCGCAACCAAACGTTCGTTGTGAGCGGCCGTCTGATCGCCGTGACGGCGGTCAACATCTCGCCCGGTGGCGGGACCTCGGCTTCAGGTACGGCGGCTGTCGACCTCGCCGACCCGTCGCTCACCATGCAGCTCACACTCAAGGCATATCTCTGGGCGACGCCCCCGGTGACGGCGAAAGCGGCAGGTGGATGATGAAGACGTCGAAACGATCCCTGATCGTCCTTGCTGCGGCTATCGTCCTTGGTGTCATCCTCGCGGTCGTCGTTGCGAGCAGCGGCGGTAATGGCGCGGTGACCGGCCTCGGAACCTACGGTTCGGGCGAGGTCGCCCAGACAGGCGTGACTGCCGACACCTCGGGCACGAGCGCGACCGGTGCGGCGGTCGGTCTGGCCGTGGACCCGGCCAAGAGCCAGCCCGTGCTCGACAAGTTCACGCGCAAGAATCCGTTCAAGCCGCTGACGGCGCCGATCGTGCCGTCTGGCGGCGGAAACACTCAGCAACAGCCGACTTCGGCGAACATCACGGTCAACGGCACCGCGTCCACGGTGAAAGTCGGCGACAAGGTTCCGACATCGAGCCCTGTGTTCAGCGTCAGCGCCATCACCACCAGCGGCGTCACCTTCGAGCTGCTCAATGGCGCCCAGTTCACCGACGGCAGCACCTCGGTCACGGTCCCGCCCGACGGCAGCGCCGTCAAGGCGCAGCCGACTGATGGTTCGAAGAGCTACACGCTCACCGTCACGAAGCTGAACTCCGGGACCGGTGGCGGTTCGAGCACGACGCAGGGCGGACACACGATCTCGGTCACGCACATCGACAGCCAGAACGGCGTCGCCGTGGCGACGATCGTCGTCGACGGCACGACGTACGCCGACAAGAAGGCCGGGGACGTGTTCTCCACCAGCTTTGGCGAGATCAAGATCGTCAGCGTCGATGCCGCCGGCCAGACGGTGACTATTCTTCATGGCGACGTGACGCTCACGCTGAGTGCAGGCCAGACCGTGTCCAAGTAGCGAGAGCGTTTGACGAGGGTAGTGCGCGGGGCGGCCAAGTGGCCGCCCCGCTCGTTTTGGCGCCTTTGCCTCCATTCGGACCGTTGTATAAGGTAAGGCGATGAGCACACTGCGACTCCTCACGGCAGGTGAGTCACACGGCCCCCAGCTCACGGCGATCCTCGAAGGGTGTCCGTCGAAGCTTGCCCTGACTGCCGCGGAGATCGATCGCGACCTCGCGCGCCGGCAGCTTGGGTTTGGTCGCGGCGCGCGCATGACGATCGAGAACGATCATGCCGAGATCGTCGCCGGCGTCAGGCAGGGGCGTACGACCGGAGCGCCGATCGGCCTGGTGATCGGGAATCGTGACGCCGTGAACTGGTCCGAGGTGATGAGCGTCGACGTCGCCGAGGAGGCGCCGGCGCCGGTGACTGTTCCGCGACCGGGGCACGCCGATCTGGGTGGGGCGCTGACCTATGAGCACGACGATCTGCGCGATGTGATCGAGCGCGCCAGCGCGCGTGAGACTGCGGCGAGGGTCGCTTGTGGCGCCGTTGCCCGCCGTCTGTTGGCCGAGATCGGCTGTCGCATCTGGAGTCATGTCGTGCGCATCGGAGACGTCGAGGCAGCCCCGGGCGGCGCAGATCGCCCCGCCGAGGTGGTTGACGACGATCCCGTCCGCTGCCTCGACGCGGCGGCGAGCGCACGGATGCAAGCTACGATCGGCGCCGCTCGCGATCGGGGCGACACGCTCGGCGGTGTGTTCGAGGTCGTCGTCGAGGGATTCCCCGCGGGTGTCGGCAGCTATGTCGCAGCGGATCGCAGGCTGGGCGCGAAACTTGCCGGTGCGATGCTGAGCATTCCCGCGGTCAAGGGCTTCGAACTGGGCGCCGGCTTCGCCGCGGCAGCGCTGAGCGGCTCGCTGGTGCACGACGAGATCTTCTTCGAGGAGGCGCGCGGTTACTATCGCGCGACCAATCGTGCGGGTGGCGTCGAGGGCGGCATCTCCACCGGTGAGCCGATCGTCGTGCGTGCCGCAATGAAGCCGATCGCAACGCTCTTGCACCCGCTGCGCAGCGTCGAGATGCGCACGCACGCGAGCGTCGAGGCGCATGTCGAGCGCAGCGATGTCTGCGCCGTGCCCGCCGCTGCAGTCGTCGGCGAAGCCGTGATCGCGTTGGCGCTTGCCGATGCGGCTCTCGACCGCTTCGGCGGGGCCAGCGTCGGCGAGTTTTGCGACGCCGTGCAGGTCTTCACTGATCACGTTCGGCGGCGTTGATGCCCGTGAGCGACAGCATCGCGCTGATCGGCTTCATGGGGGCGGGGAAGAGCTGTGTCGGCGTCGCCCTGGGCGATCGGCTACACGTGCCGTTCGTTGACACGGACGCGCTGATCGTCGAGCGGCTCGGCCCCATCGCCGCAGTCTTCGCGGAGCGGGGCGAGGCCTGGTTCCGCGAACAGGAGCGTACGCTGTGCGTCGCCGCGCTCGACCGATCGTTGGAGTCGCCGTGCGTCGTCGCGCTTGGCGGAGGAGCGGTGACGGACGGCGACGTGCGCGCCGCGCTGACGCGCCTCACGCACGTCGCATGGCTCACCGCTCCGCTGCCCGTGTTGTTCGAGCGCGCCTGCGGCAAGGCGGGAGAAGACGATGGGGCAGCCCGGCGGCCGCTAGCTCAAGACGAGACCATGTTCCGTCGTCTGTACGACGAGCGCCAGCCGCTCTACCGCGAATGCGCGTCGGTGGTCGTCGCGAACGACGGCACGCGGTCGGTCGACGAGATCGCCGCAGAGCTGGTCGTCGCCGTTCGCAGTGGTCAGCGCATGGCAGGTGGCCGATGAAGCGCATCCGGGCGCGCACGCGGTCGCGTGACTACGACGTGCTCGTTGGCAGCGGGATCCTGGACGACCTCGGAGAGGCGCTGTTGTCGCGCCGTGAGGGCGGCAGCGTCGTGGTGTGCTCGGATGAGAACGTCGCTTCGCTCTACCTCGATCGCGTGCGTGCGAGTCTTGCCGACTCGGGCTTCGCGGTGTCGAGCGTGGTCTTCCCTGCCGGCGAGCGGCAGAAGACTCTGGAACGCGTGCAGGAGTTCTATGGCGTGCTCTACGAACGTCGACTGCATCGTCGCGACACGATCGTCGCGCTCGGCGGAGGCGTCGTTGGCGATCTCGCAGGATTCGTCGCGGCGAGCTACCTGCGCGGCGTCGGTCTGGTTCAGGTGCCGACGACGCTGCTGGCACAAGTCGACGCGGCGATCGGCGGCAAAGTCGGTGTGGATTTCCGCGACGGCAAGAACTACGTCGGCACGTTCTATCAGCCGAACCTCGTGATCGCGGACCTGGCTACCCTGGCGACGCTACCCGAGCGCGAACTGCGGTGTGGCGGTGCCGAGGTCGTCAAATACGCGCTACTCGCCGGTGGATCGTTGCTCACCGCGGTCGAGCACTGTGCGGCTGGCGGTGAGCCGTTCGACGAGGCGGTCGTATGTGCGTGTGTCGAGCGTAAGGTCGCCGTCGTGCACGCCGACGAGCGCGAGGAGAGCGGAGAGCGCGCCGTGCTGAATCTCGGTCACACGATCGGCCATGCGATCGAGGCGGCGACGGGCTTCTCTCGTTACGCCCACGGCGAGGCGGTCGGACTCGGCCTGCGCGCGACGCTACGGCTCTCGCAGCAACTCCTCGGGCTCTCCGACGCGGACGCCGATCGCGGCCAGGCCCTGCTGACGGCGTTGGGCTTGCCGGAGCGCCTCGAAGGGGTCGGCAGCGCGGCGGTGTGCGCCGCCATCGGCCGTGACAAGAAGGCGGATCGGGCGGGCGGCGCATACGTGCTGCTGGAGAGGCTCGGCAGTGTGCACCGCGATGTCCGCGTGCCGCGCGATATCGAACGTGGAGCGGTCGAATGGCTGACGGAACGCTGAGAGCCCTGCATCTGTTGCACGGCGTTAACCTCGACATGCTGGGACGTCGCGACCCGGAGCTTTATGGCGCCGTCACCCTGGCCGAGCTGGAGAAGCTGGTCAGGGCGCACGCCCGTGGTCTCGGCTTCGAGACGCACGCATTCCAGACGAACCACGAGGGCGAGATGGTGGAGCGTCTGCACGAGATCGCGGTCGCCGGCGCCGACGCGCTGCTCATCAACGCCGGTGCTTGGACACACTACAGCTACGCGATCCGCGATGCGCTCGAGATGATCGCGGCGCCGATCGCGGAAGTCCATCTGTCGCCGATCGGCGAGCGCGAAGAATGGCGGCGGCACTCCGTCATCGCCGACATCGCCACCGTCCGGGTCTCGGGCAAGGGGCCACAGGGCTACATTGAGGCCCTGGATGCGCTGGCGGCCCAACTCGACGCATCGGCCGGGCGGCAGACGCCGTGAGCACCACGAGCAGCAAGCGACGTACCGCCCGTCTCACCACGGCGCGTGCACTGATGGTGCGCCACAAACTCGACTGGCTGCTCGTCTCGGACCCGTACGATGTGTTCTACCTGTCGGGCTTCCGCGGTGGAGACGACGCGTGCCTGCTTGTTGGAACGCAAGACGCTCTCATCTGCACGGACTCGCGCTACTGGGCGCAGGTGGGCGAAGAGGTCGACGGCTTCGAGTTGGAGAAGACGGAGACACTGCTCGAGGACGCGCTTGCGGCGGTCGCCCGCAGGGGCGCCGCAAGCGCGTCGATCGGCTTCGAGGGAGCGCACCTCACCTATGCCCAGCATCGCACCGTGCGCAGGCTTCATGCCGGCCGCCTGCGCGACATCGGCGCGGGCCTGCTCGAGCTGCGCGCCGTGAAGGACGCCGATGAGATCGAGTGCGTCCGTCGCGCTGCGGCGATCACCGACACGGCTCTGGAGGTCGTCGCCGCGACCGGGCTCGCCGGTCGCACCGAGCGTGAGGTCGCCTGGCAGATCGCCGACGAGTTGGAGCGGCGCGGTGCCGACGGCGTCGCCTTCCCGTCGATCGTCGCCGGCGGCGAGCGCGCGGCGCTTGCCCACGCGATCCCGGGCGAGCGCCCGATCAAGCGTGGCGAGCTCGTCGTGATCGACACCGGCGCGCGTGTCGGCGGCTATTGCAGCGACATCACGCGCACGTTCGCCGTGGGCATCGTGAGCGAGGAGCAGCAACGCGTCTACGACATCGTGCTACAGGCACAACTCGCGGGCCTCGCCGCGGTGCGCGCCGGGGCGCATGGTCGCGACGACGTCGACGCGGCGGCACGCCATGTGATCGCTGCGGCCGGTTTCGGCGACGACTTCGGGCACGGCACGGGGCACGGCGTCGGTCTTGAAGTCCACGAGCGGCCGCGCCTCGGCCGTCTCGTGGGAGACAAGCTCGCAGCGGGAATGGTCGCCACGGTCGAGCCGGGCATCTACATCGAAGGTTCGCTCGGCGTGCGGATCGAGGACACCGTGGTCGTCACGGAGTCCGGCTGCGAGCGCCTGACGCTCTTCTCCAAGGACCTGCGCGTCGTCGGCTGACCGACAGCCGGCGGTCTACACGGGCTTCGAAGCTTCCTGTATCATGGGCACTCACGTTTCCGTCAACGCGTTCGTTGAGAAGTAGGACTCCATGGCAGACGTCGTCTCGACCAACCAGTTCAAGACCGGCATGGCGATCGAGATCGACGGTGAAAACTTCACCGTCGTCGAGTTTCAGCACGTCAAACCAGGCAAGGGTGGCGCTTTCGTGCGTACGAAGGTGCGCAGCATCGCCAGCGGAGCGGTGCTCGACAAGACCTTCCGTGCCGGCGAGAAGTTCAATCGGGTGCACACGCAGTCGCGCAAGATGCAGTTCCTCTACGCGACCGACGACGAAGTCGTGCTGATGGACGGCGAGACCTACGAGCAGGTCTCAGTCTCGCCGGCCATGGCCGAGGTCGCGCTCAAATGGGTCGTCGAGAACATGACCGTCGATCTCCTCTACATCAACGGTCAGCCGACGACGGTGGAGCCGCCGACGTTCGTGGAGTTGAAGATCACCGAGGCCGATCCCGGTCTGCGCGGCGACACGGCGCAGGGCGGCTCCAAGCCGGCCACGCTCGAGACCGGGGTGACGGTCCAGGTGCCGCTCTTCATCGGCCCCGGCGAGCGCATCAAAGTGGACACGCGAACCGCGGAGTACCTCTCGCGCGCCTGACCGGCGGCCGAGGGGAGAGCATCGTGCGGGCACGACGGATCGAGATCACGGACACCACGCTGCGCGACGCCCACCAGTCTCTCTGGGCGACGCGCATGCGTACCGCCGACATGCTGCCCATCCTCGAGGCGCTTGACGATGTCGGCTTCCACTCTCTCGAGGTCTGGGGCGGCGCGACCTTCGACGCATGCATGCGGTTCCTCGACGAGGATCCATGGGACCGGCTCCGGTCGATCAAGAAGCATGTTGTGCGCACGCCGTTGCAGATGCTGCTGCGTGGCCAGAATCTCGTCGGCTACCGTCACTACGGCGACGACATCGTCAGGCGCTTCGTTATGAGGGCGGCCGAGAACGGCATCGACGTATTCCGCGTGTTCGACGCTCTCAACGACGTGCGCAATTTCGAGACCGCCGCGGCGGCGATCAAGGAGAGCGGCAAGCACCTGCAGGCGGCGGTGGTATACACGATCTCGCCGGTGCACTCGCTCGACCACTACCTCGAGGTTGCCCATCGCCTCGTCGACATGGGTGCCGACTCTCTCTGCATCAAGGACGTGGCCGCACTGCTCTCACCGTTCTACGCCGAGCAGCTCATCCGCCGGCTCAAGGCTGAGATCAGTGTGCCGATCCAGCTGCACTGCCACTACATCGGTGGTCTTGCACCGATGACGTATCTCAAGGCGATCGAGGCTGGTGTCGACGTGATCGACACGGCGACCGTGCCGCTGGCGTTCGGCAACTCGCAACCGGCCACCGAGATGGTCGTGACCGCGCTCATCGGCACGCCGTACGACTCCGAGCTCGATCTCGAGAAGCTGTTCGCGATCGCCAAGTACTTCGAGTCGGTCCGCCTCGACGAGGGCTTCGATCGCGGCGTGACGTCGCTGACACACATGCAGATGTACTCCCATCAGGTCCCGGGCGGCATGATCTCCAACCTGCAGAGTCAGCTGAAGGAGCAGAACGCGCTCGACCGGTTGCCGGAGGTCCTCGAGGAGATCCCGATCGTGCGCGCCGAGGTCGGCTTTCCACCGCTGGTCACGCCGTTGTCGCAGATCGTCGGCACACAGGCCGTGCTGAACGTGCTCTCCGGGCGGCGTTGGCACATCGTCCCGGACGAGATGAAGAACTACCTGCGCGGCCGCTACGGCGCCGCGCCGGGGCCGGTTTCGCAGGAGATCCTCGAGCTCGTGCTCGGAGACGAGCAGCCAATCACCTGCCGCCCCGGCGACCTCCTGACGGAGACGCTTGCCGACTATGCCGACGAGATCGGCGAGCTGGCGCACTCGGAAGAAGACCTGCTCAGCTACGCGATCTTCCCGCAAACGGCGCGCGCCTTCCTCGAGCACCACCGGGTGGGCCCCGAGGCAGACGTATTCGGCACGCACCAACGGCATCTCGCGAGCCGGGTCGGTTCGGCGGTCAGCGGCCAGACTGCCGACAGGGTGCAAGAGATCGTGCACCTCGTTGAGTCGAGCGGCGTCGATGAGATCGTGATCGAAGAGGGGGACCTGAAGGTCACTGTGCGCAAGGGCGCGGCGGTCGCGCCGCCGGCGGACGTCGCCGCGCCGACAGCCGTTCCGGAAGACGGCGCGGACGGCTACCATGTGGTGCGCTCGCCGATGGTAGCGACGTTCTTCCGGGCCGCTACGCCCTCGTCGCCGCCCTTTGTCGAGGTCGGCGACACAGTCGCGCCCGGCGAGACCCTGTGTATCCTCGAGGCGATGAAGCTGATGAACGAACTCAATGCCGACATCGACGGTGTCGTGCGCGCGATCGCCGCTGAGAACGGCCAAGCTGTAGAGTACGGCCAGGCGCTCTTCCGCATCGAGCCCTCCTGAGCGTCGTTGGAGGCCGTGAGGTGTCGCCGGCACAACCCAGCCGCAAGCAGGCCCGTCGCGACGCGCTCTTCGTGCTCTACCAGCACGAGGTGACCTCGTCGCCGTTCGCTGTGTTGTTCGCCCGCATGAAGGCCAGCGGCGGCTACGCTCCGGGCGAGTTCAGCACGCAGCTCGTGGAGGGCGTTGCCGCGCGGCGCGCCGAGATCGATGCCTGCATCGGGGAGCACAGCCGTACATGGACACTGGCGCGGATGGCGCCGCTGGAACGCAACATCCTGCGCCTGGCGACGTTCGAACTGCTCGACGGGGCGACGCCGCCCGCGGTCGTCGTCGACGAGGCCGTGCGACTCGCCAAACGCTACGCGAGCGATGAGGCCGGCGCACTCGTCAACGGGGTGCTCGGCGGCATCCTCAAGGATCGGCGGGTGGATCGTGGCGAAGAGTGAGAGGGCGGGCGAGGATGCGAGACTGGCGCGCGTGCGCCTGATCGCGACGCAGTTGCGCGAGCTCGAACCCCGGCTCGGGCAGTCGTCGTCGAGTGAGGTCGAGATCAGCCTCCTCGAGCGCGCGACCGAGCTTGCCGAAGAGGCAGCCAGACTGCTCGAGCAGGTGAGCCGGGAGACAGCGTGACGGTTCGCGAGCCACCGTACCCCGAACACCTGCGCCGCGTCGTCGACGACTACCTTCAGGCTCTGAGCTTCGGCGACGACCCCCGCACGGCGCGGCTCACCGAAGCCATGCGCTACTCGCTGCTCGCCGGCGGCAAGCGCGTTCGTCCCGTGCTCACGCTGGCGGTGGCGGAGGAACTGGGGCGGCCGCCGCAAACGGCGCTGCCGACGGCGGCCGCCCTGGAGCTCATTCACACGTACTCGCTGATCCACGACGATCTGCCGGCGATCGACAACGACACGCTTCGCCGCGGCAAGCCGACCTGTCACGTGGTGTACGGCGAAGACATCGCGATCCTCGCCGGCGACGGGCTCTTCGCGGAGGCCTTCCGTCTCGTCTTGGAGCAGCAGGCCGGCGCCGTCGATCTGGTTCTGGCGGCGCTGCGCGAGATCGCCGGCGCGACCGGAGTGTGGGGGATGGTCGGCGGACAGTACATGGACGTGACCGCTGCCGCCAGCGGCGACGACGACCTGCGTCAGCTCCACGCGATGAAGACAGGTCGCTTGATCGAGGCGGCGGTCGTCTGTGGCGCGATCCTCTGCGGATGCACGACCGACGGCGAGCTCGCGCCCTATCGTGCCTTTGCACGGGAGATCGGCCTGCTCTTTCAGATCGTCGATGACATCCTCGACGTCGAGGGCGAAGCGAGCGAGCTCGGCAAGAGCGCCGGCAAGGACCAGCAGCTCGCCAAGCTCACGTACGTTTCGCGACACGGCCTCGAGGGGGCGCGCACGTTAGCCGCCGAGTGTTACGCCCGCGCCCAGGAACGCCTGGGCGGGTTGGGTGGAGACACGCAAAGCCTGGCGGCGATCGCCGCTTACATCTACCGTCGCCACAACTAGAGTGCGCCGGCCGCGGCGCCGCGGCAACAGCACGCCGGCTCAGCTCGATCCGCCCGGTGCTATACTCGGAGAGAATATGGACTATCTCTCCCGGATCTCCGGCCCCAAAGACACTCACGGCCTCTCCGAACGCGAGCTTGCGCTGCTCGCGGGCGAGATCCGCGAGGTGATCCTTTCCTGCGTGAGCAAGGTCGGCGGCCACCTTGCCCCCAGTCTCGGTACCGTCGAGCTCACGGTGGCCCTGCACAGCATGCTCGACAGTCCCCGGGACAAAATCATCTGGGATGTCGGGCACCAGTGCTACGCACACAAGATCATCACCGGCCGTGCCTGCGAGTTCGCGAGCATCAGACAGTACGGAGGCCTTTCGGGGTTCCCGTGCCGGTTTGAGTCCGAGCACGACATCGTCGGCACGGGCCACGCGTCGACGTCGATCAGTTACGGCCTCGGGTTGGTGGAGGCGGCGCGGCTCGCGGGCGAGTCCGAGGGCCACGTCGTCTGCGTGATCGGCGACGGTGCCCTCTCCGGAGGGGTGGCCTTCGAGGCGATGAACCAAGCGGGCCACTTGCGCACGCCGCTCGTCGTGATCCTCAACGACAACCAGATGTCGATCAAGCCGAACGTGGGCGCGATCTCGCTCTACCTGAACCGCATCCGGCTCGACCCCACGCTGAGCAAGTTGCGCGAGGAGATCGAGCGCGGCGTCCTGCGCATCCCCGGCATCGGCACGCGTGCCTACAGTCTCGGCAAGGACGTCAAGGAGAGCATGAAGGCGCTGCTCGTGCCGGGGATGCTCTTTGAGGAGCTCGGCTTCGCCTACATCGGCGTCGTCGACGGACACGACATCCATGCGCTGCGCAAGAGCGTCGGCCAGGCGCTCGAGACAAAGCGGCCCGTGCTCGTTCACGTCAAGACGATCAAAGGTAAGGGTTACGAGCCGGCCGAGGCACGTCCCGACGACTTCCATGGTATCGGGCCGTTCCACATCGGTAATGGCATGACGAAGAACGGCTCAAATGGGACGACGTACACGGAGGCGTTCGGGCGCGCCATCCTTCGTGCCGCCCGCGAGGACGAACGCGTCGTCGCTGTCACAGCAGCGATGACGCAGGGGACGGGGCTGGAGCCTTTCGAGCGCGAGTTTCCCGACCGGCTCTACGATGTCGGTATCGCCGAAGAGCATGCCGTGGTGTTCGCCGCGGGTCTTGCGCTCGGCGGCATGCGGCCCGTCGTTGCCGTCTACTCGACCTTCCTGCAACGGGCGTTCGACATGCTCGTCCAGGACATCGCTCTGCAGCGTCTGCCGATCGTGTTCGCCGTCGACCGCGCCGGTATTGTCGGAGACGATGGACCGACGCATCACGGCGTCTTCGATCTGTCGTATCTGCGGATGATCCCCGACATGGTGGTGATGGCGCCGTCCAGCCAGGAGCAGCTGCATCACATGGTCTATACGGCCCTCAGACAGGACGGGCCGGTGGCCTTGCGCTATCCGCGTGGTCTGCCGGCTCGATACACCGAGCCGGCAGAACTGGTCGAGATCCCGATCGGTCGCGGCGAGGTGCTCGAGGAGGGCGCCGATGTCGCTCTGGTCGGTATCGGCACCGGCGTCGGCATCGCGCGCGAGGCCGGCACGCTGATGCGCGCGCAGGGCGTCGTCCCGACGCTCGTCGACGCGCGCTTTGCCAAGCCGCTCGACACCGACCTGCTCGACCGCCTGGCAGGCACGCACGCGTTGATCGTCACGGTCGAGGAGAACGTGCTTGCCGGCGGCTTCGGCAGCGCCGTGCTGGAACACTTCGCGGGCACGGGTGTGCGTGTGCAGCGCGTCGGACTGCCGGATCGCTTCGTGCCGCACGGCGCGCGCGCACGCCTGCTGGCCGACGCCGGGCTCACCGCGCGGGACGTCGCCGCCGCCGCGATCGGCGTCCGCACCGGCGCGGTGCAGATCTCCTGACCGGTGCGCGAGCGCCTCGACACGGTGCTCGTGGCGCGCAGGCTGTTCGCGACGCGCTCTCAGGCTCAAGCCGCCATCATCGCCGGGGAGGTGTCGGTCGATGGGCGCATGGTCGACAAGCCGGGCACGGCGGTCCCGGCGGACGCGGCGGTCGCAGTACGACCGCGTCCGCGGTTCGTCTCGCGTGGCGGCGACAAGCTCGACCACGCGCTGACTGCTCTCGCCATCGACGTCGGGGGTGAGGACGCCTGCGATTTGGGGAGTTCGACCGGCGGGTTCGTCGACCGGCTGCTCCGGGGCGGCGTGCGCAGCGTCTGCGCGGTCGACGTAGGCTATGGGCAGCTCGACTGGCGCCTTCGTGGAGACGCGCGCGTGACCGTGCTGGAGCGCACCAACGCGCGCTCGCTGACCATCGATCGTCTCCCCGTTGCGCCCTCGTTCATCACCGCCGACCTCTCGTTCATCTCCCTGACCGTGGCCCTGGGCCCTGTGCTAGAATTCGCGCGGAACGGCTACCGCGGCCTGGTGCTGGTCAAGCCGCAATTCGAAGCCGGTCGCGAACGTGTCGGTAAGGGCGGGGTGGTGCGCGACCGCGCCGTGCATCGCCAGGTGCTCGAGCGTATCGGCGAGTGGCTCGAGGCGCGCTCCGTCGCCGTTCTCGGCATGTGCGACTCCGGTCATCCCGGCCCGAAGGGGAATGTGGAGTACTTCATCTACTTCTGCGATGGGCACTCGCCGCTGGCGACAACGGGCGTCGCCCCTGCGCAGGCTGCCGCTCGGACTGTGGAGACCGTTCGTGTCTGAGCGCCTGCGTCGCGTCGTCGTCCTCACGCATCACCTCGCGGCGACGAGCGAGGCGGCGCTCCGCGATCTCGCCACAGCGCGTGAGCGTCTCGGCCTCGAGCTGGCGATGCCGGCCGACGAGCTTGCCAAGCATCCGTCGGCCGGCGAACTCGGCTATCAGGCTGTCGACGAGGACGGCGTGCGCGCCGCCGATGTCTGCCTCGTGTTCGGCGGCGACGGCACCATCCTGCGCGCGCTCGGTCGCCTGCTCGGCAGCGGTGTGCCGACCGTTGGCGTCAACTTCGGCAACGTCGGCTTCCTCGCCGGTCTACCGGCCGTCGGGTGGGGCGACGATCTCGCCGAGATCGTCGCCGGCCAGTATCGGCTGATCGAGTTGCTCACCGTCGACGTCCACCACAACGACACGGTCTCCACCGCCGTCAACGATGTCGTCCTGTCGCGCGTCGAGCGCCGGCGCGTGCTGCGCCTTGAGTACTCGATCTCCGGCACACGAGTCGGCGAGATGCTCTGCGACGGCATGATCGTCGCCACGCCGGCAGGCTCGACTGCGTACAACCTTTCCTGCAACGGGCCACTTGTGGTCTGGGATGCCAGCGTCCTCGTGCTCAACTTCATCGCGCCGCACTCGCTCGACTTCCGTCCGCTGGTGCTGCGTCCCGACCACGTCATCGCGGCGCGCAACATCTCGGCGCTCGACGATGCCGAGATCGTCGTCGACGGCAGCATCGTCGGTCGCGTGTGCTGCGGCGACGAGGTCTCGATCACGGCGTCGCAGGTGCGCGCTCGTCTGCTCGTGCGCGCCAGCGGGTCGTTCTATCGCAACATCGAGGAGAAGCTCTTCACCAGAGCGCCCCATGCTCGCTGAGCTCTCCATCGACGACCTCGTGCTGATCGCTCGTGCGCGGCTGCAGTTCGCCGCCGGTCTCAACGTGATCACCGGTGAGACCGGAGCTGGCAAGACGCTGCTCGCGCAGGCGATCGGTCTGCTGCTTGGCCAGAAGGGCGACGAAGACCTCATTCGACCCGGAGCCTCGCGGGCGCTCGTGCAGGCCCTGTTCGAGAGCGGTGACGAGAGTCTGGCGGTGGCGCGCGAGCTGCCGCGGGGCGGCCGCTCGCGCGCTCATCTCGACGGCTTGCTGTCGTCCGCCGCGGCGATCGAAGAGGCGTTGCGCACGCGGATCGCGTTCTATGGCGAGCTCGAGCACACGCGCCTGCTGCAGCTCGAGCGGCAGCTCGACATCCTCGATGCGGCGGAGCCGCAGGTGATCGCGCCGCTGGCGGCAGAGTATGGCGAGGCGTTCGCCAAGGCGCAGGGCCGTGCTCGGGAGCTCGAGCGCCTGCGCAAAGAAGGTCGCGACCGCGCTCGCGAGATCGACTTGCTCGAGTTCCAGGTCGACGAGATCGAGGCGGCTCAGGTCGAGCCGGGAGAAGACGGGCGCGTGGCGCAGGAGCGGGCGCGACTGCGCCACGCGGGTAAGCTGCTCGAGCGTGTCGGCGGAGCGCTGAGCCTGCTCTCCGGCGACCGCGAGAGCGCGGCGCTCGATGGCCTGCGCGCCGCGCAGCGGCTGCTCTCCGAGGCCAGCGCGCTCGACCCGACGCTCGACGTACTGGCCGGGCGCACGGACGCGCTCAGCGCCGAAGCTGAGGACGTCGCGATCAGCCTGCGCGACTATGTTGACGCGCTCGACGCCGACCCGGCCCATCGCGATGCGCTCGAACTGCGCCACGACAAGCTGCAGGCGTTGAAGCGCAAGTACGGCGGGTCGGCGGACGAGGTCCTCACCTACCTGGCTGAGGCGCAGGAGCGGCTCGCCGCACTGCACCAGTTCGAAGCCGACGAAGGCGAACTGGCAACGGGGGTCGCCGTCGCGCAAGCGGCGGCTGTCGCCGCGGCCGGCCGCCTCAGCGAAGCGCGCGAGCGCGTGGCGCCTGGCTTTGCGCGGCGTGTGGCCGAGGAGCTCCGCGAGCTGGCGATGCCGCATGCCACATTCGCGGTCGAGCTGCGACGACGCGGCGAGGGTTGGGATGCGCTCGGCGCGCGCGGCGCCGAGGACGCCGAGTTCCTCTTTTCGGCGAACCCGGGCGTGCCGCCGCGTCCGCTGCGCGACACTGCGTCGGGTGGCGAATTGTCGCGCGCGGTGCTGGCGATGCGCAGCATCGTGACTCTCGGCCACGATGTCGAGACGCTGATCTTCGACGAGGTCGACACGGGTATCGGCGGCGTCACCGCCACGGCGCTGGGCGAGCGTCTCGCGAGGCTCGCCGCGACGACACAGATCATCTGTATCACGCATCTGCCGCAGGTCGTCGCCTATGCCGACCGGCACTTCGCGATCGCCAAGCAGACCGACGCCGTCGCGGGCACGACCGAGACCCTGGTGAGCGAGCTCGACGGCGGGGCGCGGGTCGACGAGATCTGTCGCATGCTCGGTACGGCGCCGGACGACCAGGCGGCGCGCCGCCACGCCGAGCAGCTTCTGCAGCGCGCTGCGGCGCCGCGCTGAGCGCGCGCGGATTCCTTGCGCAGGCATCGCGCGGTGGTATACTTGCCAGCGTGGTCAAAGGGCTTGCCGGTCATACCGTCGCGCCGGCCCGTAGCAGCAGAACGGGCGCGACGAAAGCCCCGCTGATTTCCCCGATCTCCCTTCGCAGCTTGGCGCCTGCGTGCCCGCGCACATCCGCAGCGCGCCGTTCCGCCGGCGTGGCATGGTCGGCGACCGGAGAGGAGAGGTAGGCGGCGATGGCAAAGCACATCTTCGTGACCGGCGGTGTCGTCTCGGGGCTCGGCAAGGGGATCACGGCCGCCTCGATCGGGGCGCTCCTCAAGGCGCGCGGCGTCAGAGTCGCAAACCAGAAGTTCGACCCCTACATCAACGTCGACCCCGGTACGATGAGCCCGTTCCAGCACGGCGAGGTGTTCGTCACCGAGGACGGCGCCGAGACCGACCTCGACCTGGGTCACTACGAGCGCTTCATCGACGAGTTCGTCCAGCGCGACTCGAACGTCACCACCGGCGGCATCTACAACGCCGTCATCCAGAAGGAACGCCGCGGGGACTATCTCGGCGGCACCGTACAGGTCATCCCGCACATCACCAACGAGATCAAGTCGCGCGTCCACAGGCTCGCGCAGAGCCTCGACGTGGATGTCCTCATAACCGAAGTCGGCGGCACCGTCGGCGACATCGAGAGCCTGCCCTTCCTCGAGGCGATCCGCCAGTTCCGCAAGGACATCGGCCGCGACAACGTGCTCTATGTCCATGTCACGCTGGCGCCGGTCATCGGCGTCGTCGGCGAGCAGAAGACCAAGCCGACCCAGCACTCCGTCGCCGAGCTGCGCGAGATCGGCATCCAGCCCGACATCATCGTCGTCCGTTCCGAGGAGCCGGTGTCGCGCGGGATCCGCGACAAGATCGCGTTGTTCTGCGACATCGAGCCCGAAGGCGTGATATCGGCGCACGATGTCGACGACATCTACAAGGTGCCGCCGCACATGCACGCGGAGGGTCTCGACGACCTCGTCGTGCGCATGCTCGGACTCGAATGTGGTGAGCCCGACCTGACCGAGTGGAACGCGCTCGTCGAGCGCATCGACGCCTGCCGCGGCGAGGTCGCGATCGCGCTCGTCGGCAAGTACATCCAGCTGCACGAGGCGTATCTGTCGGTGTGGGAGGCGCTCAAACATTCGGCGGTCCACCACGGCCGCCATCTGAGCATCGTCTGGGTCGACTCGGAGGAGATCACGCCGGCGACGGTCGCCGAGCGGCTCGGCGCCGTCGACGGCGTGATCGTGCCCGGCGGTTTCGGCATGCGCGGCATCGAGGGCAAGATCGAGGCGATCCAGTACTGCCGCGAGACCAAGGTCCCCTTCCTCGGTGTCTGCCTCGGCCTGCAGTGCGCCGTGATCGAGTTCGCCCGTTCTGTGTGCGGCATGGAGGGCGCGAACTCGTGGGAGTTCGACGAGGAGACGCCGTTCCCGGTCATCGACCTGCTGCCCGAGCAGAAGGGCGTCGAAGACATGGGTGGGACGATGCGCCTCGGCGCGCAAGCCGTTGAGGTGCGTCCCGGCACGAGAGCCGCCGAGGCGTACGGCAGCGTCGCGGTCTTCGAGCGCCACCGCCACCGCTTCGAGGTCAACAACGTGTTGCGTCCGCGCCTCGAGGAGGCGGGCCTGGTGGTGAGCGGGACGCACGACAACGGACGCCTGGTCGAGATCATCGAGCTGCCTGATCATCCGTGGTTCGTGGCCTCGCAGTTCCACCCCGAGTTCAAGTCGCGGCCCACGCGTCCCGCGCCTCTCTTCCGCGACTTCGTCGGCGCCGCGACGCGTCTGCGGCGTGAACGCGAAGGCCAGCTGGAGGAGACATGAGTGCAACAGCAGACGAGCTCCTCGAGACCTTTCTGCAGCTCGTCGGTCGGCCGTCACCGTCGGGCAGTGAGCGCGCCGTCGCCGACTTCATCCTCGGTTACCTTCGCGACGCCGGCCTCGACCCGATCGAAGACGACACTGCCGCTGCGACGGGTGCCGGCAGCGGCAACATCACCGTCGTCGTCGCCGGCGCCGGCGAGGGCACGCCGATCGTCATCGGCGCGCACATGGACACAGTCGCCGTCAGCGGTCCGGTGGAACCCGTGGTCGAGAACGGCATCGTACGCAGCGCCGGAGACACTGTCCTCGGCGCCGACGACAAAGCCGCATGCACGGTCCTTCTCGCGCTGTTGCGCGATCTCGCTCAGGATCCGCCGCGCGCCTGCGTCACCGGCCTCTTCACGGTGAGCGAGGAGATCGGTCTGCTCGGGGCCAAGGCGCTGGTCCTGGACAGCGTCAAGGCGCGCGCCGGCTTCGTGTTCGACAGCGAGGCACTGCCGGGCACGATCGTCACCAGTGCGCCCTCGCTGAAGAAGGTGAAGGCGGAGTTTCACGGGGTCGCCGCGCACGCGGGGATCGCGCCCGAGCAGGGGCGGAGTGCGATCCTCGCCGCTTCGCGGGCGATCGCGGCGATGCCGCTCGGGCGCATCGACGACGAGACGACCGCCAACATCGGGCTGATCGGCGGCGGCGCCGCGACCAACGTCGTCGCCGAGCGGTGCACGATCGAAGGCGAGGCTCGTAGCCGCACTGACGACAAGCTCGCTGCCCAGGTCGGCGACATGCTCGCCGCGATCACGACGGCGGCGGCGGAGACCGGTGTCGACGTGACGACGTCGATCGAGGACGACTTCCACGCCTTCGCGCTCGCTGACGGGGCGCTGCCGGTGCGCGTCGCCCGTGCCGCCGCCGATCGCGCCGGCTTCGCGGTGCGCATCGCCGCCTCCGGCGGCGGCTCCGACGTGAACGTGTTCAACGCCAAGGGACTGCCGAGTGTCAATCTCGGCGTCGGCTACAAGGACATCCACTCGCCCGCGGAGAGCATGTCTCTCGAGCGCCTCGCCGATACGTTTCGCTTCGCACAGGCGCTCGTGCGAGCGGCGGGAGAGATCCCGGAGTAGGGAGGGCCGTCGTGGCCCCGGACCCGCACCTCGTCGAGTACCTCGACTACCTGCAGTTTGAACGTGGCATGAGCGCCAATACGCTTGCCGCATACCGGCGTGACCTGGAGCGCTTCGCGCTGTTCGTCGACCAGCGCGGGGGCGACCTCGCCGCCGTCGCGGAGGGCGACGTGGACGCGTACTTCGCCGGCGCCGGTGGCAGCGGCGCGCCGGCGAGCGTTGCCCGCCGCATGGCGGCTCTGCGCGGACTCTACGCCTACCTGGCGCGCGAGGATGTGATGTCGGAGGACCCCACGGTGCGGTTGCGCTCCCCGCGCCGCCGGCAGAGTCTGCCGGACGTGCTCACCGTCGAGGAGGTCGAATCGGTGCTCGATCGCGTCCTGCCCGGCGGCGCCCTCGGTCAGCGCGACATGGCGCTTCTCGAGCTGCTGTACGGCTGTGGCCTGCGTGCCTCGGAGCTCGTCGGCTTGCGCGCGGCGGACATCGATCTCGAAGGCGGACTCCTGCGCTGCATCGGCAAGGGCGACAAGGAGCGCGTCGTGCCGATGGGCCGCCACGCGGTCGAAGCGTTGCGGCGGTACCTGCGCGACGGCCGGCGGCAGTTGCTGCACGGCCGTCGCCGCGAACACCTGTTCCTCAACGCCCGCGGTGGCCATCTCACGCGACAGGGATTGGACTACCTGTTGCGCCGTTACGTCGGCAAGGCCGGACTCGACAAACATGCCAGCGCCCACACCTTTCGGCATAGCTTCGCGACGCACATGTTGCGCGGCGGCGCCGACCTGCGCAGCGTGCAGGAGATGCTCGGTCATGCCGACGTGGCGACGACGCAGGTGTACACGCACGTGACGATCGAGCACCTGCGCGAGGTCTTCTACTCCACGCATCCCCGTGCCCGACGGCGTCACGCACCGTCGGTGGACCGTGCCGAGGCCGGCGATGTGAAGCAGCCGGGCGACACGCCGCGCGAACGGGGAGACGGCGCGTGAGCTCGCCGTCGTCGACACTGGTGCCGGCGTGAGCCGCGCCTTCGTTTGTGTGCTCGATGGCGTTGGCGCCGGGGCGCTACCCGACGCCGCGGCCTACGGCGACGAAGGCGCGAACACACTCCGGCACGTGATCGAGGCGACTAACGTGTCATTACCCAATCTGGCCGGCCTGGGGCTGGGCGAGATCACGGGATTGCCGCTCGGCGTTGCCCGTCCGCAGGCGACGTACGGCCGGCTCATCGAATTCGGCGCCGGTAAGGACACGACTACCGGCCACTGGGAGATGATGGGCCTGGTCATCGAGCGTGCCTTCCCGACGTACCCGCTCGGCTTTCCGCCCGCAGTGATCGATCCGTTCGAGCAGGCGATCGGCCGACCGGTGCTCGCCAATCGGCCGGCGTCGGGCACGGAGATCATCGCCGAGCTGGGAGCCGAGCACATGGCCACGGGCAGACCGATCGTGTACACGTCGGCCGACTCGGTCTTTCAGATCGCCTGTCATGAGACGATCGTGCCGGTCGGCGAACTCTACCGCTGGTGCGAGATCGCGCGGGCGATCCTCACCGGGCCGCATGCCGTGGCCCGCGTGATCGCCCGCCCCTTCACGGGCACGCCCGGCGACTTCCGGCGCACGCCGGGGCGGCGCGACTACTCGTTGGCGCCGCCCGGCGTCACGTACCTCGATCTCATCGTCGAGCACGGGTTGCCGGTGGTCGGCGTCGGCAAGATCGGCGAGATCTTCCTGCAGCGCGGCGTGACCGTCGATGATCACACGACGAACAACGCCGACGGCATCGCCGCCTGTGTGCGTCACCTCGAGGAGATGGACGAAGGACTCCTCTTCGCCAATCTCGTCGACTTCGACATGGTGTGGGGCCACCGCAACGACGTGCAGGGGTTCGCCGCGGGATTGATCCAGGTCGACGCCGCCGTGCCCGCGTTCATCGCCGCGCTGCGACCGGGCGACCTGCTGTTCTTCTGCGCCGATCACGGGGTCGATCCGACGACGGCGAGCACCGACCACTCGCGCGAGTACTCACCCTTGATGGCGCTGGGCCTCTTCGGCGGCCGCTACGACGGCGCCCAGGAGGACGTCGGCGCAACGGTGTTCCAACACCTGACCGGCCGACGGCCGCCGCTGGCCGGCCGGCCCATCTCGCGATGAACGGCTTCGGCGCCGCTGTCGCGATCGTGTTCGGCTCCGGCCTGGCGGTGGTTCCCGACGGTCTGGTCGTCGAGCAGCAGATCCCCTACGCAGAGCTCGGCTGGCCGGTGACGCACGTCGACGGCCACCCGAACAGGATGCTGGTCGCGCGTCGCGATGCGCCCGACCGGCAGCGGATCTTGCTGCTGCACGGTCGGGCGCATCGCTACGAGGGCTGGACCGACGACGAACTCGAACGACCGATCGCGGATTTGGCCCGCTGGGGTGTCGCTCGCCTCGTGCTGACGAACGCCTGCGGGGCCCTGAACGAGCGCGCCGCGCCCGGCGATGCGGTGGTCGTCGAGGAGGTCGTCGATCTGCAGGTGGCGCCGGGCGCCGAGCCACCACGGCTTGCGGCGACCGGCGGTGCGCGCGCCGCGGCCTGTGCCGGGGCGCTGTCGCCGTGGCTGCGCGCGGTCACCGGTCGCTACGTCGCCGTGCCGGGGCCGCAGTACGAGACTCCGGCCGAGGTCCGTTGGCTGGCGCGGTTCGGCAACGTGGTCGGCATGTCGACGGCGCCGGAGGTCCGCGCGGCGTTGCGGAGCGGCCAGTCGCTGGTCGTCGTTGCGCTCGTCGTGAACCGGGCCGGCTGGGCGGGGGGCCACGCAGAGGTTGTCGGTGCCGCCGCACGCATCGCTGCCGGATTGGGCAAGGCCTTGCTCCCGCTGACCGATGTCGCGTGGCCGGATGGTGACGGCGACGCGGCGCAGGCGACACCGGCGACATAGGATGGGACAGGTGACTGGACGGAGCGTGATGTGGACGTCGTGACCGACATCATCGCCTGGAAACGGGACGGGCATGAGCTCGACGCCGAGCGCCTGACGGCGTTCGTCGGCGGCGTCGTCGCGGGGTCGATCCCTGCCTACCAGGCGAGCGCTCTCCTGATGGCGATCGTGCTTCGTGGGCTCTCGCCGGCGGAGACCGTCGATCTGTGCCGCGCGATGGTCGCCAGCGGCAAGACGCTGGACTTGAGCGTGATCGGCCGCCCCGTGCTCGACAAGCATTCGAGCGGCGGCGTCGGCGACAAGGTCACGCTCGTACTGGCGCCGCTCGTCGCTGCCTGCGGCGCCGTTTTCGGCAAGATGTCCGGCCGGGGGCTGGGTCACACCGGCGGCACGCTCGACAAGCTGGAATCGATCCCGGGCTTCAAGGTGCGACTTCCGCAAGGAGAGTTCCTGCGTCAGCTCGAGCGCATCGGCGTCGCCGTCGTCAGCCAGGGCGAGCGCCTGGTGCCGGCCGACCGCATCCTCTACGCGCTGCGCGACGTGACCGCGACCGTTGACAGCGCCGGTCTGATCGCCGCCAGCATCATGGCCAAGAAGATCGCCAGCGGCACGGCGGCGATCGTGCTCGACCTGAAGGTCGGAGATGGCGCCTTCATGCGGACGCTCGACGAGGCGCGTTCGCTGAGCCGGCTGTGCCGCGAGATCGGCGCCGCGTTCGGCCGCCGCGTGACGTGCTTCTTCACGGCGATGGACGCACCGCTCGGCCGCGCCGTCGGCAACCGGCTCGAGGTCGAGGAGGCCTGGGATGTCCTCAGCGGCGCCGGCCCCGATGACGTTCGCGAAGTGACCTTGACATTGGCCGGCGCGCTGCTCGCTCTGTCGGATCTCGGGGTCGATGAGACGGAAGGCCGGCGGCGGGCGGAGGCGGTCTTGGCCGACGGCCGCGCCGCCGGTATGTTCGAGCGCTGGTGCCTGATGCAGGGCGGTCGCTGGCAGCCGGGTGTGTTCAACCGACTCGCCGGTGTAGAAGTGAAAGCGCCGCGCGCCGGCTACGTGACCGCGATCGGGGCGATGGATGTGGGCCGCGCGGCGCAGACGGCGGGCGCCGGCCGGCAGAAGGTCGACGACGACGTCGACCCGGCGGCCGGCGTCGTGCTCGCGCGGGGCGTCGGCGACGCCGTCGCCACCGGCGACCTGCTGGCCACGGTGTTCGCGCGCGACGCGGCACGCCGGTCGCGCGCTGCCGAAGTACTTGCCGGCGCGTTCGCGATCGGCGACGCGCCGCCGCCGGAGCGGGCGCTGGTGATGGGACGGGAGTAAGCGGCGGCGAGAGGCGCTAGTCGGATGTCGGCGAGACCGGCTCAGCCGCGAGTCGACGTTGGCGCAGGAGGGCGTAGGCGCGGCCGCCGAGCACCTGGCCGGCGACCGCGCCGACGAGCAGCCAGGGGATGAACGTGTACGAGTATCCCGCGCTGACGCGCAGAACGAAGATCAACGGGATCGGCAGGTGGATCGCGAGGAACCACTTGGTGGAGAACCGGCGTTGCGTGACGCGCCACATGCCGAAGGGAGCGTTGGCGGCCACGGCGGCGGCGACGAGAGCATATGCGAGAGGGTGTCCCATTCAGGTGCGATCCAGTCCGCGAAGAAGTATAGCCCAAGACCCGGGCGCCGGCATCGTTGGCGCCGTACACGACGGTGCGTCGGCGGGGAGGCTGTGATGCGTGTGGTCGGGGGCGAGTGGCGCGGCCGGCCGCTGACTTCGGCGGCCAGCAGCGCCACTCGCCCGACCTCCGACAAGGTCCGCGAAGCGGTGTTCGACGTGCTGTTCGCGCTGCTCGCGGCGCCGGCGCCTGCCGATGTCGCCGCTCGCGACGAGACGGCGATCGGCGACGCGCCGTTCGCGCCCGGGGCGATCGGTCTGCTCGCGGGCATCACCGCGCTGGACCTCTTCGCGGGTAGTGGCGCGCTCGGCATCGAAGCGCTGTCGCGGGGCGCCTCGCGCTGCGTGTTCGTCGAGAATGCGGCGCCGGCGCTCAAGTCGCTGCGCACCAATCTGGCGCGTCTGCAGGTGGACGCGGCGCGCGGCCGCGTGGTCGCGGCCGACTTCCGCCGCGCACTGCGGCATGACGCGCACTCGGGGAACCGGTATAATCTCGTCTTTGTGGATCCGCCTTACGTTGCTTATCGTGAGGTGGAGCTCGATCTCTCCGTTTTGCTGGAGCGCGTGCTGGCTCCAGGTGCCCTGGTGGTCGTCGAGACCGGCAAGGGGGAGAGTGTCCGACTGCCGCTGAGCTCGCTGCGTGCGAAGCTCTACGGTGACACGCTCGTGACGTTCATGGAAGCAGGAAGCTGAGTGCCGAAGAACGTGACCGCCATCTGTCCGGGGACCTTCGATCCGGTCACCGTCGGGCATCTCGACATCATCGTCCGCGGTGCGCGCGAGTTCGGCCGTGTCGTCGTCGGGCTGATCGAGCAGCCCGTGCGCAAACAGACGCTGTTCTCCGCGGACGAGCGCGAAGCGTTCCTGCGCGACGCGCTCGCCGACCACGCGAACGTCGTCGTCGCGCGCTTCAACGAGCTCGTCGTCGATTTTGCGCGCCGCTGGGACGCGACCGTCATCCTCAAAGGATTGCGGGCGATCTCCGACTTCGAGTACGAGTTCGCCATGGCCAACCTCAATAGGAAGTTGGCCCCCGACATAGAAACTGTCTTCATGATGGCATCGCCCGAGCACAGCTTCCTGAGCTCGAGCGGCGTGAAGGAAGTCGCCTCGTTCGGAGGCTCGGTCGAGGAGCTTGTGCCCCCGGCTGTGGCGCGCCGGATAGCCGAGCTGTTCCCGCGAGGGTAGCTCCCCAAGGAGGGTTGCTGAATATGGACGTTCTCGTTTTGATCGACAAGCTCGACGATGTCATCCACAACGCCCGCTCCGTCCCGCTGACCGACAGCGTGATGATCGACCGCGAGGAGATCTACGACATCCTCGACCAGATGCGCTCGACGATCCCCGAGGAGATCAAGCAGGCGCGCTGGATCGTCAAGGAGCGGCAGGAGATGCTCGCGGAAGCCAAGCAGGAGGCCGAGCGCGTTATCGGCGAGGCGCAGGAACGCGCCGAGAAGCTTGCCTCCGAAGAAGAGGTCGTGCGTCTCGCCGAGAAGACGGCGCAACAGATCGTCGAGGACGCGCGCGAGCGGGAGCGCGAGATCCGCCTCGGTGCCGAGGACTACGCCGACGAGGTGCTCAGCAATCTCGAGGTCAATCTCGACAAGTTCCTCGCCGCGATCCGGCGCGGGCGCGAGCGTCTGCAGGGCCGCGCCGACGACGAGCTGCAGCCCTGACCCGAGCCTGAGCGCCCGCGCCACATGCGCCGCTTCGATCTGCGTTCCCTGCGCTTCGGCGACGCCAGTGAAGTCTGGCGTGGCCTGCCGGTCGAGGTCGAACCTTTTCGGATCGGCGGCCAGGACTACCGCGTCGACGGCGACGCGGTGCAGCTGCAGCTCACGCTCTCGCGCGTCGATCAGCAGTGGACCGCCGCCGCCTCCTTGAAGACCGTCGTGCATGGCCCCTGTTTTCGTTGCCTGGAAGACGCCGTGCTCCGCGTCGAGGCGAGTGCCGAAGAGTACGTGCGCAGTGGCGAGTCGGCGGGCGTCGAGGACGGTGACGAAGGCTACGTCAGCGGGTACATCCTGCAGGCGGACGCCCTGGTGCGCGACATGATCGCCGCCGCGCTGCCGGCCACGATCCTCTGTCGCGAGGACTGTCGCGGCCTCTGTCCCGTGTGCGGCGAGAATCTCAATGCCGCCGTCGACCATCGGCACGAAGCCGCGGACGGGTAGGGTGGCTCCCGGTGTACTTTCGCGCCCTCGTCGTCTAGAGTTGTTGCTCCGCAGATCCTAGGAGTGCACGGATGCCAGTCCCAAAGCGCAAGACATCACAATCCAAGCGTGACAGCCGGCGCTCTCAGCAGAAGCTGAGCGTCGAGACGGCGAGCTTCTGCCCGCAGTGCAAGAGCCCCAAGCTACCGCATCGAGCCTGCCCCAAGTGCGGCACATACAAGGGCCGCGAGGTCATCGTCCTCGAGAAGTAGTCGACCCGTCCGACGGGCCCGCATGAGATCAGCCTACATCGCATCGACGCAGGGCGGCGGCGGCAAGACGACCATCTCGGTCGGTCTGTGCCTGGCCTTGCGCAATCGCGGCATCAACGCGGGCTACTTCAAGCCCGTCGGCACGCTCGCCGCGCACGCCGGTAATCAGCTCGTCGATGAGGACGCGACGTTCGTTGCCGGCCTCCTCGGCCTCGATGACTCGCCGACCGACATCTGCCCGGTCGTCCTCGACGAAGACGCGTTGCACGACGTGCTCGAGGGCTCCGAAGTCGACGCCATGCGTCGTGTCGAGGCCGCCTACGCGCGCGTCGCCAAGGGCAAGGACATGCTGGTCTGCGAGGGCCTCGGCGAGATCTGGCAAGGCCGCTTTCTGCAGACCAGCGGCGCCGAGGTCGTCAAACGTCTCCGCCTGGCGACCATCCTCGTCGCCAAGTTCGCCGGCGCGCGTCTGCTCGACGACATCTGCTATGTGAAGGACGCGCTGAAGAAGAGCATGCTCGGCGTCATCTTCAACATGGTGCCGGAGTCGCGCCTCGAAGTGGTCGAGGGCGACTATACGCGCTTCCTCGCCAAGAACGGCATCGCCAGCTATGGCGCGCTCGTCTCCAACAGCCGGCTGTCGGCGATCTCGATCGGCGAGATCGCCGACGAGCTCGGCGGCACGTTCGTCTGCGGCGAAGACCACCGCGACCTGCTCGCCGAGACGTACCTGATCGGCGCGATGAGTCCGGAGCACGCCTTGCACTACTTCCAGATCACGCCGAACAAGGTCGTGATCGTCGGCGGCGACCGTTCCGAGATCGTCCTCACGGCGCTGGACACGCCGACCGTCGCCGTCGTGCTCACCGGCAACTTCGTGCCCAGCGCCTCCGTGGTGACGCGCGCCGAAGAGGCCGGTGTGCCGCTGATCGCCGTCGACGGCGATACGGCGCAGGCGGCCGACGGCATGCGCCGGCTTTTCGGCCGCCTGCGGGTCCAGGAGCCCGGCAAGATCGACCTGATCGCCGCGATCATCGCGGAGCGGGTCGATCTCGACCGTCTCGTCGGCGACCTCGGCGATGGCTGACACCCGCGCCGGCGGTCTCGTCCGCGTGGCGCTCGACGCGTTCGGCGGCGACAACGCCCCGGATGCGGTCGTCGAAGGCGCGCTGGCGGTCGCCGACGAGAACATCCAGGTCCTCCTCGTCGGCCGCGCCGCCGAATTGCAGCGCCGCGTGCCGGCGGCGACGACTCACATCGAGATCGTCGACGCGCCCGATGTGATCGCTTCGGGCGACGAGCCGGTCAAGGCCGTGCGTGCTCGCCCGGAATCGTCGCTCGTCGTCGCCGCGAAGCTCGTCGTCGCCGGTCGCGCCGACGCGTTCGTGTCGGCCGGCAACACCGGCGCCGTTGTCGCCGCCGGCTTGCTCCACATCCGTCGCATGAAGGGTGTCATCCGACCGGCGATCTGCGCGATCATGCCGGCGCTTCCGTCGCCGGTCGTGTTTCTCGATGCCGGCGCCAACGCCGAGGTGCGGTCGGAGCATCTGCGCCAGTTCGCGATCATGGGTCAGGCATACGCGCGCGAAGTGCTGCACATCGAAGCGCCGACGGTCGGCCTGCTCTCGATCGGCGAAGAGCCGACGAAAGGCACCGCCGCGGTGATCGAGGCGAATGCAGTGCTCGCCGCCGACCCGGCGATCGACTTCAAGGGCAACGTCGAGGGGCGCGACCTGATGAACCGCACCGTCGACGTGGTCGTCACCGACGGGTTCACCGGCAACGTCGCGCTCAAGGTCTTGGAGGGCGCGGCGAAAGCGATGTTCAAGATGATGCGCGCGGCGACGGAGGGTTCACCGCGCGCACAGATCGGCGGTCTGCTGATGCGTCCGGCGCTGCGCGGCCTGCGCGCCACGCTCGATCCGGAGGAGTACGGCGGCACGTACCTTCTCGGCCTCAACGGCGTCGTGATCATCGCCCATGGCGATTCACAGGCGCGCGGCGTGGCCAACGCCGTGCGCACCGGCGCGCGCGGCGTGCGCAGCGGTCTGCTGCAGACCATCGCCGCGCGCATCGCTGCCTCGTGACCGCAGCTGTGCGACCGCCGACGCCACGCTCCCGGCGCTGTTGCGCAGATTGCCTTTTTGGTAATGTAGCGGCACATTTCACGTCCGGTCGGAGGTAATGCATGACGAGGGAAGAGATCTTCGCGCAGGTCAAGTCGATCCTGGTCGACACGCTCAGCGTGGACGAAGACAAAGTGACGATGGACGCGCGGTTCCAGGAGGACCTGGAAACCGACTCCCTCGACCTGGTCGAACTCGTGATGACGCTCGAAGAGCAGTTCGCCATCAAGATCACCGACGAAGAGGCGGCGGCGATCAAGACGGTCGGCGATGCCGTCGACTTCGTGCAGACGAGAATCGCCTAGCGACCGGAGTCGCGTGACGGATGAACGATAGGGGGACGCCTCCCGCGTGCGGGAGACGGCCCCTTTTTTCTGGCGAGAGGGTCATATGGCGTCACGTCTGTTGAAACTGGCCGAGCAGCTGGACGAAGCGACCATGCGGCAGCTGTTCACGCATGCCTCGCTGGTCAGCGACCGGGGCCACTCCTACGAGCGCCTCGAGTTCCTCGGCGACAGCGTGCTCGGCCTGTGTATCACGACCGACCTCTACCGCCGGTTCCCGGAGCATGCGGAGGGTCATCTCGCGCGGCTGCGGGCGTACGTGGTCAGCCGCGCCACCTGTGCCAAGGTAGCGGCGCGGCTGGGACTCGGGCGGATGATGCGCGAGCGCGCCGGCGGCGACCAGCAGAGCGGCGAGATGGCGCAGCTCGCGGTCAACCAGAACGTGCTCGCCGATCTCACTGAGTCTCTGATCGGCGCGCTCTACGTGACCTTCGGCTTCGAAGCGGTGCGACCGGCGGTGGTCGAAGCTTTCGCCGAGCACATCGAGTTTGCCGAGAAGAGCTACGTCGACCACAAGACCGAACTGCAGGAACATCTCGCCAAAGCCGGCACGATCGTCGTCTACCGGTTGGTCGGTTTCAGCGGGCCGCCACACGACCGTAAGTTCGAGGTCGAGGCGGTGGTCGAGGGCGAGCCGATCGGCCATGGGCTTGGCCCCAGCAAGAAGCGCGCCGAGCAGGAGGCCGCCGCCGAGGCATTGCAGATGCTGGCGACGCGCGCCCGGCGCGCGTCGCGGCGCGTGCGGGTGCGCGGTCCGCGGCGGCCGCAGTCGGGCGACGCACCGGCCGCCGCGCTCACCTCCGGCGAGACCTAGACGATGTACCTCCGCTCTCTGCGGGTCAAAGGCTTCAAGTCCTTCCCCAAACAAACGGAGCTGCTCTTCGAGCCCGGTGTCGCGGTCGTCATCGGCCCCAACGGGAGCGGCAAGAGCAACCTCTCGGACGCCGTCGTGTGGGCGCTCGGCGAGCAGAGCCCGACCACGGTTCGCGGCTCGTCGATGCAGGATGTCATCTTCGCCGGCAGCGACGGCCGCCGCGCCAGCGGCGGCGCCGAGGTCGAGCTCACGTTCGACAACGCCGACGGGCGGCTGCCGCTGCCGGCGGCGGAGGTGAGCATCGGCCGGCGCGTCGGTCGCGACGGCGAATCAAAGTACTTCATCAACCAGAGCGCCTGCCGTCTTACGGATGTAGTCGAGCTGATGGCCGGGATCGGCCTCGGCAGGGAGACCCACTCGATCGTCGGCCAGGGCAAGGTCGAGTCGTTCTTGCTGAGCAAGCCCGCCGACCGGCGGGCGCTGATCGAGGAGGCCGCCGGTCTCGGACGCTACAAGCAGCGCCGCGAGCGCGCCGGCCTCAAACTGCGCGAGGTGCGGCGCAATCTCGACCGCGCCGAGTCGATGGAGCGCGAGGTCACGTCGCAGCTTGCGCCGCTGCGGCGGCAAGCGACGGCGGCCGAGCAGCTGCGCGCGGCGGAGCGTGAACTCGCCGAGGTTAGCGCTCGGCTTGTCTCCGGCGAGCTCGACGTGGTCGACGAGGCGCTCGCCGCGGAGCGCGCCACGCTGGCCGAGATCGAGCAGCGCCGCGCGACCCTCGAGGGCGAGCTCGGTGAGATCGGCGTCGCCCGAGCCAGCGAAGAAGAGGCGTTCGCGCGGCGCATCGAGGAGCGCGAACGACGCGCCAAGCGTGTCCTGCGCGCGCGCGTCCTCGCCGGCCGCATCGAGAGTTGTGCACGGCTCACCGAACAGCGCGTGCGCTTGCTGGACGAGCTCGAGCGGGCCGCGCGCGTCGAGCACGACCGGCTGCTCGCCGAGCTTGCCGGCGGCCCTGAAGAGACTCCCGTCGACGATCGCGGCGCCGAGCTAGAGCGACTGGCCGGGGAGTGGGCGGCGGCCGAGGCGGCGGAGGCGACGACGACGACCAAGTTGCAGGAGGCGCGGCGCGAGCTTGCGCTGCGCCGCGCCGCCGCCGACCGTGCCATCGCCGACCGCGAAGCCGCGCTGGCGACGCTCGCCCGGCTCGTCGAGCGGCGTGAACGGATGGCGGAGGAGCTCGCGGATGTCGAGACTGAGGCCGCTGCGGTCGAAGCTGAGAGAGCGAGCCGTGGCGAGGGTCTCGACGCCGTTCGCGGTGCGTGCGAGCAGACCGAGGCCGCGCACGCGAGCGCATCGGCCGAGCTGGCGCGTGCCGTCGAGACCGCCGACGCCGCGGCTCGGGCGCGAGCGGATGCCGACGAGGCGTTGCGCGCGAGCGCTGCCGAGCGGCGCGCGCTCGCCGCTGAGGTCGACCACCTGGAGGCGACGCTGCGCGAGTTGCAGGACGTCGGCAACGACGTGCTCGAGATCGCCGGTCAGTATCCGGGGGCGATCGCGTTGTCGAGCGCCGTGAGCTGCGCCGCGGGCTACGAGAAGGCGCTCGCCGCGGCGCTCGTCCAACTGTCGGGAGCGGTCGCCGTGCCCGCGGGCGTCGATCAGTGGTCGCTGCTCGACGCGCTGCGCCGGGCCGGCGTGAGCCTCGTCCGGCTCCTGCTCCCTGGCGCTCGCACGCGCGCGGCGACTGGTTTTCCGGGCGCGTTGCCGCTGCTCGACAAGGTGAGTGTCGAGGGTCTGGAGGGGCTCGAGGATGAACTCGCCGACGTGGTCGTCGTCGACGATCTGCGGGCGGTGCCGAAAGAGTTCCTCGGGCTCGCCGTCACGCGCGCCGGTGAGTACTACCGGCCGAGCGCGGGGCAGCTCGGACTGGCGGCGGGTGTGCCGGCGGCGCTCCTGCTCGAGCGTCGCGCGCGCCTCGACGCGCTCCAGTCCCGACTCGATGCTGTGCGCGCACACGAGGTGCGCGGTGAGGCGGTGACGGCCCAGGCGGCGGCGGCGGCCGAGGCGGCGGCGAAGGCGCTGGAGACCGACCGCGAGCGCGAGCGCGCGGCGCGAACGGCGGTCGAGACGGCGCGGCGCGAGCGCGCGGCCTTCGCCGCGACCCTCCACGATCTCGACGACCGTGAGGCGCGCCTCGCCCGCCGACGGCTGTCGCTGGCGGCGGAGCTGGGCGAGGACGAGACGGAGAAAGCGAAGGTCGAGCAGCGTGCGGCGCAGCTTCTCGTAGAGGGCGAGGCGCTGGCGCAGCCGGCCGCCGCGGCGCAGGAGGCTGCCGTCGAAGCGCAAGGCGCCTGCGAGGCGGCGACGGGCGCGCTGACGCGCATTCGCGTCGAGCTCGAGGCGCGGCGGGCGGCGGCGCGTCTCGCCGCGGAGGAGCAGGAGCGCGCCCTGGCGCGTGCGCGCGACGGCCGGGCGCGCCTGGCTGAGCTCGAGGCAAGGCTGAAGTCGTTGCCCGGCGTGGGCGAAGCCTGCCACGCGCTCGAGACGAGCCTCGGTGCACTGCGCGAGCGCGCCGACGGTCTCGTCGTCAGCCTCGACGCCGCTGACGAGGGCGGCGACGGCGCGCTCGATCGCGCGACGATGCGCGCGCTCGCCGACCGTGAGGCCGGGTTGCGACAGACGGGGGAGTCGCTGGCGGAGGAGCGCACGGGGCTCCAGGTGGCAGTCGCGCGGCTCGATGACCGGCGCGGCGAGCTGGCGCAGGATCTCGAGCGGCTCGCCGCCGACCTCGAGATCGCCGCTTTCGCGGCGCCGGCCGACGACGCCGAGGCGGCGTCGCTGCGCGAGCAGCTCGAGCGCCTGCAGCACCGCCGCGACCGCATCGGCCCGGTGAACCCGCTCGCCGCGGCCGAATGCGGCCAACTGGGCGAGCGCGCCGCCTTCTTCCGCGAGCAGCGGCGCGACCTGGAGAAGTCGATTACCGATCTCGAGGAACTGATCGGCGATCTCACCGGCCAGATCGACGAGGACTTCGCGGAGACGTTCGGCGCGGTCCAGGAGCAGTTCGCGCGCATGACCGCGATCCTCTTTCCCGAGGGGAAGGGCAGACTGGTGGTCGTGCCGCCCGAGGCCGAAGGCGAACCGGGCGGCGTGGCGGTCGAGGTCAAACCCGCGCGCAAGCTCGGCAAACGCCTGCAGCTACTCTCCGGCGGCGAGCGCGCGCTCGTCGCGATCGCCTTCCTCATGGCGCTCGTGCTCGCGCGGCCGTGTCCGTTCTACATCCTCGACGAGATCGAAGCGGCTCTCGACGACGTCAATATCAGCCGCTTTGTCTCGCTGGTCCGCGAGTACCGCGACCGCACGCAGTTCGTGATCATCACTCACCAGAAGCGCACGATGGAAGCGGCCGACGTGCTCTACGGCGTGACGATGGGCGCCGACGGCGCCTCTCGCGTGGTCAGCGCGCGCATGGCCGAAGAGGAGATCGAGCGCGAGCACAAGACGGCGGCACACGGCGACGCGAAGCCGGGAGGCTGACGCGTGGAGTGGCATGAAGTCTTCAAGGGTCTGTCGGCGCAGGTGCCGGCGGCCGTCATCGAGGAGGAGGAGCGCGAGCGCGCCGGCCTCCTGCGGCGCTTTCGCGCCAATCTCGGCACGGCGCGCGGGGCGCTGCGTGACCACTTCCGCGCGATCCTCTTCGACGACGTCGGCGAGGAGCTGTGGGAACAGGTCGAGGAGGCGCTGATCTTCGCCGACGTCGGCGTCGAAGCGACGGTCAAGATCGTCGAGGAGCTCGAGCGGCGTAGCGCCGAGCAAGGCATCGAATCACGCGAACGCCTGCTCGACGAGCTCGCCGCTGTGGTCGTCGAGATGCTGCGCCCGGAGGCACCCGGGGCGCAGCTTATCGATGTGTCCGCCAAACCGAGCGTGCTGCTCGTCGTCGGCGTCAACGGCACCGGCAAGACGACGACGATCGGCAAGATCGCCTACCGCCTCAAGCAGCTCGGCAAGACGCCGCTCGTCGTCGCCGCCGACACGTTCCGCGCGGCCGCGGTCGAACAGCTCGCGGAATGGGCGCGGCGCTGTGACTGCGAGATCGTCAAGCAAGCGGCGGGCAGCGATCCGGCGGCGGTCGTCTACGACGGCCTCGCCGCCGCCCAGTCGCGCGGCCAGGACGTGGTGATCATCGACACCGCCGGCCGTCTGCATACGCAGGTGAATCTCATGCGCGAACTCGAGAAGGTGCGGCGCGTGATCGAGAAGCAACTGCCGGGCGCGCCGCACGAGACCCTGCTCGTGCTTGACGCGACGACGGGGCAGAACGGCCTGCGCCAGGCGGAGCAGTTCAAACAAGCCGTCAACGTGACCGGCGTCGTGCTGACCAAGCTCGACGGCACGGCCAAGGGAGGCATCGTGATCGCGATCCGCGAAGCGCTCGGCATCCCGATCAAGCTGATCGGCGTCGGCGAGAAGCTCGAGGACCTGCGCCCGTTCGACGCCGACGAGTTCGCCCGGGCGCTCTTCGCCGGCGACTAGGGTGAAGGCGGCGGAGGCCGGGAGGGTCCTCGCGGGAGGCTCTGGAGGGCCCGCCGCAGGCAGGCTCGCAAGGAGGCCGGAGCTTGCGAAGGCCGCCCTCCCGAGAGGACCCTCCCGGCCGCAGCCGCGCCGCGCCGCGAATGCTGATAGCATCGCGCGGGTATGTTCCGCTGACAGCGACCGACAGCGAGTGATGGCGCATGTTCGACTCTCTCTCTGACAGACTCCAAAGCGTACTCGGCGAGCTGCGCAGTCACGGCAAGCTCAGCAGCGGCGACGTCGACAAGGCGATGCGTGAGATCCGTTTGGCGCTGCTCGAAGCCGACGTCAACTTCAAGGTGGTGCGCGACTTCGTCGCGCACGTCAAGCAGCGCGCGCTCGGCGCCGAGGTGACGGAAAGCCTCACGCCCGGCCAGCAGGTCGTGAAGATCGTCAACGAGGAGCTCACGGCGCTGATGGGCGCCAGCGATTCAAAACTCGCCTTCAGCGGCCATCCGCCGACGATCATCCTCATGGCGGGCCTCCAGGGCTCCGGCAAGACGACTGCCTGCGCGAAGCTCGCCAGGTTCCTGCAGAAGGAGGGCAAGCGGCCTGTGCTGATCGCCGCCGACGTGTACCGGCCGGCGGCGATCGAGCAGCTGGTCACTCTGGCCGGGCGCGTCGACGTGCCGGTCTACGCGCCCGGCGCCGACGTCGACCCCGTCGAGATCGCCGTGCGCGGTGTGGAGTTTGCCCGCGAGAAGGGCGACGTGGCGATCATCGACACGGCCGGCCGGCTGCACATCGACGACGAGCTCATGGATGAGCTGGCGCGCATCCGCAGCAAGGTGAAGCCGCACAACATCCTCCTCGTCGTCGATGCGATGACCGGCCAGGACGCGGTCAACGCGGCGGAGCAGTTCAAGCAGCGCGTCGACATCGACGGGGTGATCCTCACCAAGCTCGATGGCGACGCGCGCGGCGGCGCCGCGCTCAGCGTGCGCGCCGTCACCGGCAAGCCGATCAAGTTCGCCTCCAACGGTGAGAAGATCGCCGATTTCGACTACTTCCATCCCGATCGCATGGCGTCGCGCATCCTCGGCATGGGCGACGTGCTCTCGCTGATCGAGAAAGCCGAAGAGGCGATCGACGAGAAGCAGGCGGCCGAGATGGAGGCCAAACTGCGCCGCGCCGAGTTCACGTTCGAGGACTTCCTCGAGCAGATGAAGCAGGTGCGCAAGTTGGGACCGCTGTCGAACATCCTCGGCATGCTGCCCGGGGTAGCCGGCATGAAGCAGCTCAAGAACGTGCAGGTCGACGACAAGGCGCTCGATCGCATCGAGGCGATGATCTTCTCGATGACGCCGCAGGAGCGCCGTCACCCCGATCTCATCGACGGCCCTCGCCGGCAACGGATCGCCCGCGGCAGCGGCACTCAGGCGCGCGACGTCAATCAGCTGCTCAAGCAGTTCCGCGAGATGCAGAAGATGCTCAGGCAGTTCTCGAGCGGCAAGATGAAAGGAATGCGCCTGCCGGGTCTGTGAGGCTGGCGGGCTTTCTTGCGCCTCCGAGGGTGGGCGCGTAGTATCTGTAATCCAATCCGTGAAGTTGGCCAAACTTTGCGAAAGCGCGAGTGGTTCCCCAGGGGGGTGATGAGGCAGTTGGCTGTACGGATGCGGTTGAGCAGAGTAGGGAGCAACAAGAACCCCATCTACAGGATCGTCGTTGCGGACGCGCGCGCGCCACGCGACGGCAGGTCGATCGAAACCATAGGCCAGTACAATCCGCGTGGCGAACCGTCGATGATCGAGATCGACGCCGACAAGGCGACCGAGTGGCTGAAGAAGGGTGTCCAGCCATCGCGAACGGTCAAGCGGCTTCTGGCGATCAAGGGGATCGGTAGCTAAGCGATGGCCGTGGAGGCGCCAGAGGGCGTATGCGGGATGTTGAAGGATCTGCTTGAGTACCTGGCACAGGCACTCGTGGATAGTCCCGATGAGGTCCATGTGGAGGCTACGGAGACCGAGACCACCGTCGTCCTCGAATTGTCGGTAGCGAAGGACGACGTCGGCAAGGTGATCGGCAAGCAGGGACGCATCGCGCGCGCCTTGCGGACGATCGTCAAGGCGAGCGCCGTTCGCGACGGCAAGCGCGCCATCGTGGAGATCGTCGACTAGAGACCATGGCGACCGAGAGCGGTCTGTGGGCCTGCGGCACCCTCGGGCGGGCGCACGGACTCAAAGGTGAGCTGTACCTCGACCTTGCTCCGCGCGGCCTGGAGTATCTCAGTCAGGGCGCGCGGTTCTATCTGTTTCGAGAGGGCGCCGATCGTCCCGCACCGGTTGAGCTTCAACGCGTGGGCGGGGACGATCGGCGCCCTCTCGTGCGTCTCGAGCTGGCGCACGATCGCGACGCGGCGCTGCGCCTGCAGGGCGCGACCGTGCTCGCCGCCGGCGGCGCGCTGGACGAGCTGCCCTTCTACCCCGTCGGGCAGCTCATCGGCCTGCGCGTGAGCAGCGGCGGCATCGAGCTCGGCACGGTCGTCGACGTGCTCGCCAACGTCGCCAACGAGATCCTCGAGGTGCGCACAGGCGACGGCACGTCGCTGCTCGTGCCGCTCGTCGACGAGCTCGTCGACGTCGATCTGGCCGCCGGCGTCGTCGTCGTTCGTGAGGGGCTGCTGTGAAGATCGACGTGTTCACGCTCTTTCCGGAGGCGTTCGCCTGGTACACGTCGCAGGTGCACGTCGCCCGGGCCGCCGAGTTGGGGCACGAGCTGCGCCTGTGCAACTACCGCGATCACACGCCGCTGAGCCATCAGCAGGTCGACGACACGCCCTATGGCGGCGGCGCCGGCATGGTCGTCCGTATCGACGTGGTCGCGGCGGCGCTGGAGGCGGTCTACGGCGTGCCGTGCGACTCGGTGCGCGGCGAGCGCCGGGTGGTCGAGCTGACCCCGAAGGGGAGACAGCTCGACGACGCGCTCGCGGCCGAGTTCGCGGCGCACGATCTCTGCCTGCTGTGCGGCCGCTACGAAGGCATCGACGAGCGCGTCGCCAATCTCGTCAGCGACCGCGTCTCGATCGGGCCCTACGTGCTCAGCGGCGGCGAGATCGCGGCGATGGCGGTCGCCGACGCCGTGCTGCGCAAGCTCGAGGGCGTGATCTCCAACCCCGAGAGCGTGGTGGCGGAGTCGTTCGCCCCCGACCTCGAAGGCGCGCTCGAATATCCGCAGTACACACGTCCCGCGGAGTTCCGCGGCTGGAAGGTGCCGGACGTGCTCCTCAGCGGCGATCACGCCAAAGTGGCGCGTTGGCGGGCGGAGCAGAGCCAACGCGCCACAGACATGACGCGGCGGAGAAGCTGAGCGCGGCGCGCCACCGACGCGACGCGTTTTGCGCATGCGGCGGCAGTCTGGTAGAGTAACCGCCGCATTTCGCTCCGAAAGAGGATCCTGTGGGAATCATCGACAACATCGAGCGTCAACAGCTGCGTGACGACATCCCCCAGTTCAAGGCCGGCGACACCGTCAAGGTGCACTTCCGCGTGATCGAGGGGACCCGTCAGCGCACGCAGATCTTCCAGGGCACCGTGATCAAGCGTCAGGGCAGCGGTGTTCGCGAGACCTTCACCGTGCGCAAGCAGTCCTTCGGCGTCGGTGTCGAACGAGCGTTCCCCGTCCACTCACCAAAGATCGAGAAGATCGAGGTCGTGATGGTCGGCGACGTGCGCCGGGCCAAGCTTTACTACCTGCGCCAGAAGATCGGCAAGCAAGCCCGCGTGCGCGAGAAGCAACGCTAGCGCCCGACGATCAGCCCTCTTCGCCGCCGACCTCGCCCAGATCGAGGTCCTTCTTTGACTTCAGCCTGTTCGCGGTCGTTCTCGCCGCCATTGCGTTGGCGCTGCTCATCCAGGCGTTCGTCGTCAAGCCGTATCGCATCCCGTCCAAGTCGATGTATGGCACCTTGCGCATCAACGACAGGGTGCTGGTCAACCGGCTGGCGTACCGTCTCGGCGATATCAAGCGCGGCGACGTCGTCGTCTTTCGCTGGCCGCGCGACCGCAGGATCACCTTCATCAAGCGCGTCATCGGCCTGCCCGGCGACACGCTCTCCCTCGACTCCGGTCGCGTGCTCGTCAACGGGTCGCCGCTCAGAGAGTTGTACGTCGTGAGGGCGAACGGCATCGCCGTGCCGACCTTGGCGAGCTCGCTTGTCGTGCCCGCCGGCTCCGCCCCCTGGTCGCTGGAGCACGCGTACACGGTGCCGGCGGACCGCTACTTCATGATGGGCGACAATCGCGCGGTAAGCGACGACAGCCGGGATTGGGGCACCGTGCCGCGAGGCGATATCATCGGCAAGGCAATTCTGATCTACTGGCCGCTGGGTCGCGTCGGCGGACTCTGAGCGCGAGGAGTTTCGTGAAGACGAGGACGATCATCGAATACGTGGCGATCACCGCCGGTGCGATCGCGCTGGCGCTGCTGATCCAGGCGTTCGTGGTAAAGCCCTACCGCATCCCGTCGGGTTCGATGGAGAACACCTTGCTGATCGGCGACCGGGTCCTGGTCAACCGCATCGTCTACCACACGCGCGATCCGCACCGCGGCGACATCGTCGTCTTCAACTCGAAGGCCAAAGGAGTCACGCTGATCAAGCGCGTCATCGCCCTGCCGGGCGACACGATCTCGCTGCGCGACGGGCGCGTGTACATCGACGGCGAGGTGCTGGACGAGCCGTACGTCAGGCACATCAACGGCTCGCTCGAGCCGACGTATCCGTTCACGAGCGGCGAACCGTGGTCGCTGCAGCACCCGTACACGCTCGGGCCCAACGACTACTTCATGATGGGCGACAATCGCACCGACAGCGGCGACAGTCGCGACTGGGGGCCGATGCACAGGAGTGAGGTCGTCGGCGAGGCGTTCTTCATGTACTGGCCGCCGACGCGCATCCGCATTCTCTAGGCATCGGCCGGGAGGGGACACCGTGAACGTGCGCTTCGCCTTCGACCTCGAGCAGGCCGGGCGAACGCTGGTCGCCGGCGCCGACGAGGCCGGCCGCGGGTGCCTGGCCGGCCCGCTGGTGGCGGCCGCCGTAGCGTTCGCCTATGACGGCTTCGGCGACGCCGACTTCACCGCACTCGATGCCGTGAACGACTCCAAGAAGTTGACGCGCGAGCGCCGCGAGGACGTGTATGCGGCGATCGTCGCTCGTGCGCGGCAGATCGTCGTCGTCAGCTGCTCGTCGGAGACGATCGACCGCCGCGGCCTGCACGTCTGCAATCTCGCCGCGCTCGGGGCGGCGCTGGAGGCGCTGTCGCCGCGGCCGCAGGCGGCCTTCGTC
>Ga0207932_1000033_pt1 | contig 42559 bp, 40 predicted proteins | sample NGESurdeep092012_FD_184480 | JGI IMG/M metagenome (GOLD analysis project Ga0207932, IMG submission 184480) | Arctic peat soil microbial communities from Barrow, Alaska - NGEE Surface sample 415-2 deep-092012 (SPAdes) | ecosystem: Environmental > Terrestrial > Soil > Wetlands > Peat ...
CCCGCCGCGCCCGCCCCCTCGACGTCCCGCTTGACCACGCGGCCGCCGGGGCCGCTGCCCGCGACGCCCCGCAGGTCCAGTCCGCGCTCGCTCGCCAGGCGGCGCGCGAGGGGAGAGGCGAACACGCGGCTGGCGGGGGTTGCGACGGGCGCCGGAGCGAGGGCGGCGGCAACAGGCGCTCCGGCCGGCATCGGTGCGGCACTGGGCGCGGCGCTGGGGCGGTCCTCGGGTGAGGCGATGGGCGCCGTGGGAACCGTCCGACCGGCGTCGACCCCGGGGGCCGCGAGTGGCGCCGCGCCGGCAGGCGCGACCGCCGGCGTCGCGGTCACGGCCGGGGCGGACCCCGCGATCGCCGAGACGTCTTCGTCCGCCGTGCCGATGACGCCCACGAGCGCGCCCACCGGCGCCGTCGTCCCCTCGCCGAGGACGATCTTCCGCAGCACGCCGTCGGTGCGTGCCACCAGCTCCATCACCGCCTTGTCGGTCTCGACCTCGGCGAGGGTGTCGCCCGCGTGGACCGCCTCGCCCTCCTTCTTGCGCCAGGCGACGAGCCGCCCCTCCTCCATCGTGGGCGAGAGCGCCTCCATCACGACCTTGGTGGCCACGCGCTCACCCGCCGCGGTAGAGGACGCGGTGCACGGCCTCGCGGATCTTCGGCACGTCCGGCTTGGCCAGCTTCTCGAGCCCCTTGTTGTAGGGCATCGGCACGTCGGCGCCCGTCACGCGGAGCACCGGCGCGTCGAGCCAGTCGAACGCCTCGCGCTGGATGTCGTCCACCACCTGCGCGCCGATCCCCGCGAAGGGCCACCCCTCCTCGACGATCACGCAGCGGTTGGTCTTGCGGACCGAGGCGACGATGGTGGCCACGTCCAGCGGCCGGATGGTGCGCGGATCCACGACCTCGGCGGAGATGCCGTCCTTGGCCATCTCCTCGGCGGCCTTGAGCGCCAGTCCCACCATCTTGGCGTGCGCCACGATGGTCACGTCCGTCCCCTCGCGCTTCACGTCCGCCACGCCCAGCGGCACGACGTGCTCGCCGTCGGGCACCTCCCCCTTGGTGTTGTACATCATCTCGCCTTCGATGAACACCACGGGGTTGTTGTCGCGGATGGCGCTCTTGAGGAGGCCCTTGGCGTCGGCGGGGTTCGAGGGCATCACCACCTTGAGGCCGGGCACGTTGGCGTACCACGCCTCGAAGCTCTGCGAATGCTGGGCGGCGAGCTGGAGCGCGGCGCCGCCGGGCCCGCGGAAGACGATCGGGATCGGCACCTGGCCGCCCGACATGTAGAGCATCTTCGCCGCGGAGTTCACGATCTGGTCGATCGCGAGGAGGGCGAAGTTCCACGTCATGAACTCGATGACGGGCCGGAGCCCCGCCATCGCAGCGCCGACGCCGATTCCGGCGAAGCCCAGCTCGGTGATCGGCGTGTCCACCACGCGCTCGGGTCCGAACTCCTCCAGGAGCCCGCGGCTCACCTTGTACGCGCCCTGGTAGACGCCCACCTCCTCGCCCATGAGGAAGACGGCGGGGTCGCGGCGCATCTCCTCGCGCAGCGCCTGGTTGAGCGCGTCGCGGTAGCTCAGGAGGGGCACGTCACGGCTCCCGGTAGACGTCGGTGGTGAGCATCGCGGCGTCGGGATCCGGCGCCGCGTCGGCGAAGTGGAGCGCATCCTCGACCTCGTCGGCGACCTCTGCCTCCATCGCCTGCCACGCCGTGTCGTCGAGCATCCCGTCGGCGCGGAGCTTGTCGGCGAACACGTGGATCGGATCGCGGGTCTTCTGCTGCTCGACCTCTTCCTTCGTCCGGTAGTGGCCGTGGATCGGGTCGGACATCGAGTGCCCCATGAACCGATAGGTGCGGATCTCCAGCAGGGTCGGCGTCTTCCGGTCGCGGCCCCGCAGGGCGGCGCGGTGGACCGCGTCGCGCACCGCGAGCACGTCCATCCCGTCCACCGTCTCCGCCGGCATGTCGTACGAGCAGGCGCGCTGCACCACGTCGTAGAGCGCGGAGGCGCGCTCCAGCGCCGTGCCCATCCCGTAGCGGTTGTTCTCGCAGATGTAGATGCACGGCAGCTTCCACAGCGCCGCCATGTTCAGCGACTCGTGGAAGGCGCCGTTGTTGACCGCCGCCTCGCCGAAGAAGACCACTGAGACCGCGTCGCCGCCCTGGTACTTGATCGCGAACGCCGCGCCGGTCGCGAGGGGGATGTGCCCGCCCACGATGGCGTGGCCGCCGAGGAAGCCGAGCGAGGCGTCGAAGAGGTGCATCGAGCCGCCCTTACCCCCCGAGCACCCCGCCGCCTTCCCGAACAGCTCCGCCATCACCGCCCGCGCCGTCATCCCGCGCGCCAGCGCCTGCCCGTGGTCGCGGTAGCTCGCCATGATGAGGTCGTCGGGGCGCAGCGCCGCCATCGTCCCCACCGCCACCGCCTCCTGCCCGATGTACAGGTGGCAGAAACCGCCGATCTTCCCCAGCGCGTACGACTCGCCGCACTTCTCCTCGAACCGCCGGATGAGGAGCATGTCGCGCATCAGTCGCCGCATCGTGGCGGGGTCGTCGGCGGGAAGGGTCGCCGGCCGCGCGACGGTGGTCGTCCCGGCCTTCGGCGTCATGGCCGTGCCCCCGCGCGCTCCGCCTGCTCCCAGGCGTGGTACGACGAGCGGACCAGCGGCCCCGACTCGACGTGCCGGAAGCCCAGTCCCATCCCGATCCGCCGCAGCTCGGCGAACTCCTCCGGCGTCCAGTAGCGCGCCACCGGCAGGTGCGTCGGCGAGGGGCGCAGGTACTGCCCCACGGTCACGAGGTCCACCCGCACCGCGGCGAGGTCGCGCAGCGCGGTGACCGCCTCGTCCCACGTCTCGCCCAGCCCCACCATGATCCCCGACTTCGTCACCTGCAGGGGGTCCATCCCCTTCGCGCGGGCCAGCAGCTCCAGCGCGCGGTCGTAGCGCCCGCCGGGGCGCGCGATCCGGTAGAGTCGCGGCACCGTCTCGAGGTTGTGGTTCAGGATGTCGGGGCGCGCTTCCACCACGGTCCGCAGCGCCGCCGCGTCCCCCTTGAAGTCGGGGATCAGGAGTTCGACACCCGTCTCCGCCATGCGCAGCCGGATCTCCCGCACCACGTCGGCGTAGTGGCCGGCGCCGCCGTCGGGGAGGTCGTCGCGGTCCACCGACGTCACGACCACGTGCTGCAGGCGCATCGCCTCCACCGCCTCGGCGAGGCGCCGTGGTTCCTCCCGGTCCAGCGGTTCGGGCGTGCCGTGGGCCACCGCGCAGTAGGCGCAGTTCCGCGTGCAGACGTCGCCCAGGATGAGGAAGGTGGCCGCGCGATGGTTCCAGCACTCGCCGACGTTGGGGCAGTGCGCTTCCTCGCACACCGTGTGGAGCTTGAGGTCCCGCATCAGCCGCCGGACCTCGGCGTACGTCTCGCCGCCCGGCGACTTGACCTTCAGCCACCCGGGCTTGCGCACGGGGACGTCGGCCACGGCAGCACCGCCGGCCCGGCGGGTCAGGATCTGTACGAGGGAATCAGGCTGGCTTTCCATTGGCGGCACGCAAGATAGTCCCGGCCCGGAGCGTGGGCCAGGGAGGCATCAACCGTTCGGTTGATTGCCCTCCTTGAGGTGGCGAAGCTCGGCCTCGATGGTGGGGTCCACGAGCAGGTTGTCGGCGATGTCGGCGATCTCCTCGGCGTCCTGCCACTGTCGCTCCAGCTCCCGCACTTCGGCCTGCTCGTCCACCGACATCTCGAGCGCCAGGGCCTCAGCGCCCTTGTAGGTCGAGACCCTCACCTCGCGGAGGGCCTGGCGGGCGAGGTAGGCCTCGGGACCGCCGAACATATCCACCTGGCGGGCGGCGTCGGCGGCCCTCTTCTTGAGCTTGCCGGCCTTGCGGAGGTTCTGGTAGGTGAGGCCGCTGCGCAGGGCGATCTCGGCGTCGGCCCCCTCGAGGAGGGCGCCTTCGTCCCGACACTTCGGGCAGCGCAGCAGGAGGGCGAGGTCGGAGCGGGCGGTGTGCTGGAGCCTGGCGTCCGTCACGTGCTTCGCGCGGAGGATCATCACCGCGCCACAGCGCGCGCAGATGGGGGGCTCGATCGGGACCTTCCGGTAGCCGACCATCCCCGTGTAGATGCTGTTCGCGACGTTCGGGACCTGCCCGATGAACACGCCCATCGAGCCTCCCAGCGCGACGTTGACGACGGAGAGGCCGACCACGGCGATCGCGACGGGCACCACGACCTTCATCCTCTCCTTCTGGCGCGCCTTGATCCGCTCGCCGTAGCGCCACGTCGCCATCTCGGGGCGGGGCGGCTGGCCGACGCGGACGATGTCGTAGGCGCCCAGGCGGACGAGCGCCACCTGCGCGCTGGTGGCGGCGACGCGTCCCGCGGAGGCCATCCGGTCCAGCGCCGCGATGACCTCGAGCCGCTCGTCATACGGCGTGAGGTTCCAGCGCGCGCAACGCTGGCAGATCACCCAGGCGCGGCTCTTCCAGCCGTCGAAGGCGAAGCGGCGGCCGACGCCGAGTCCGGAGTCGCCGCCGTCGCCGCCGAGGGCGCCGGAGCAGAACGCGCAGGTGGTGAACATCTAGCTCCCGGCGAACCTGCTCACCGCGTACGGGGCGATGTCCCATGTGGTGTCGCCGTCCACGACCAGGTCCCGGATGATCTCCCCGGTCAATGGTCCGAGGAGGATCCCCCCGCGGCCGTGGCCGGTGGCGTAGAGGAGGTTCGCGACCTCCGGATCGCGGCCGATGATGGGGTCGCCGTCCGGGGTCACGGGCCGGAGCCCCGCCCACGTCTCGTGGACCGGCCGTTCGCGCAGCGCCGGGAGGAGCGCTCCCGCCTCGGCGAAGATGTGCTCGAGCCCGGCGGGCGTGGTGGCTTTCACGTAGCCGGCGCGCTCCATCGTCGAGCCGAGGATCGCGAGGCCGTGCCGCTCCACGACGTAGGCGCCGCGGCCGAAGAGCACCGCGGGGGGCTCCCCCGCCGGCCAGTCCACCACGGCGATCTGCCCGCGCACGGGCTCGATGGGGAGGGGCCGCGGCAGGCCGACGAGCTGCGGCGACCAGCACCCCGCGGCGAGCACGACGGTCGGCGCCTCGAGGGACCCGTGCTCGGTGACGACGGCGCTCACGTGCCCGCTCCGCACCACCAGCTCCCACACCGTCGTCCGTTCCCGGAGCTCGGCGCCGAGGCGGAGCGCGTCGCGGAGGACGGCGCGCACCAGGGCCTGGTTGTCCACGGCGCCGTCGCGCGGCGCGAGGCAGGCGCCGAGGGCCGCGGGCCCGATGCCGGGGTGGCGCGCCGCGAGCGCGGGTCGGTCGAGCCACTCGGCGGGGAGCCCCGCGGCGCGCTGGTGCGCCGCGGCCGCGCGCAGCTCGGCGGCGCGGGCCTGGTCGAACGCGACGAGCGCGATCCCCGTGGCGCGGTGTCCCACGTCGATGCCGGTGTCGCGCCGGAGCGCGGCCGCGAGCGCGGGGTAGCGCTCCCGCGCGGCGATGCCGAGCGCGAGGGTCGGCGCTCCGGGTTCCGCCTCGATCTGCGGGGCGAGCATCCCCGCCGCGGCGCTCGACGCCTCCATCCCCGCGTCGCCCCGTTCCAGCAGCAGGACGCGGCGGCCCGCGGCGGCGAGCGCGCGGGCGCAGGAGGCGCCGACGAGCCCGGCGCCGATCACGAGGACGTCCGGCCCCGCGCTCACGGGCGGCTTGCGTGAAACCGGGTCGCCCCTAGGTTCGTAGGGGCCATCAGTCCACCGGGTGGGAGGCCTGTCATGTTGCGGAAGATCATCGGGTTCGCCGTGCTCGCGGTCGTGGCCGTCTTCGTGCTGAGACTCGCCTTCGGCCTGCTGGGGTTCGCGTTCCATCTGGCCGTGCTGCTGCTCGAGCTGGCCCTCGTGGGCCTCGTGGTCTACTGGGTGCTCAAGCTCGTCGCGCCCTCGACGGCGGAGCGGGTGAAGGAGATGATCGCCGGCCGGCCGCATCCGCCCGCCGACGGGCTCTGATCGCGGCGCCGCGCCGCCGACCGTATCCCCGAGCGCCCGGACCCGTCCGGGCGCTCGGGCGTTCGGTCACCGCACCCAGCGGGCCACGCTGCTCGAGTGCACGTGGTGGATCCGCCACCCCGCGGGGTGCCGCTCCAGGATGAACGTGGCGACGCCGCGTTCCGCCCCCGCCGGATCCCGCCCCATCCAGCCGTAGCCCGCCACCACCCACGCGTATTCGCCGGCGACCTGGATGCGCAGGTCGTCCACCGCGCCGGTGCCCGGCGCGGGCACGCCGGCGAGTCGCGGGCGCTGGGCGACGCCCACGCCACCGGCGACGAAGTCCGCGCCCGGCGCGAGGAGGGTGTCCACCGTCTCGTCGCCCTGCGTCTCGCCGAGGATGAAGGCGGTCACGGCGGCGCGGATCGCGGGGACGTCGGCGCCGATGGTGGGCGCGAGGAGGGGGGCGGGGGGCGGTGCGTGCCCCGCGCAGGCGGCGAGGGGCAGGAGGAGGAGTGCGGCGCGCGCCGCACTCCGGCTACGCGCGATCCAGCGCGGCATCCACGCCCCACACGAGCAGCGGGATGAGGATCTCGTGATGGCCGGTGAGGAGATAGCCGGCGCCGCCGGCCTGGGTCGGGCGCTCGACGACGTTGAGCTGCGGCCGGTAGTGGCGGATCATGTCGCAGTCCACCGCGGTGAATCCCGTGGGCTTCCCGCCCGAGAGGTTGCGTGCCACCGTCAGCGCCTTGAGGAACACCTCGGGCATGACGACGGCGCTGCCGAGGTTCAGCACCACCCCGCCGTCGTCGAGGCGCGCCACGGCGGCGGCGAGGCGGCGGAAGTCCCGGTGCGTGGTGGCGCCCGTGGCGGCGCCGTCGGCGGCGGGATGCTGGTGGATGATGTCGGCGCCGATGGTGACGTGGACGGTGGCCGGCGCGCCGCTCGCGAGGGCGGCGAGGAGCACCGAGTGCTCGCGGCCCGGCAGCTCGCCCCGCGCCTCGAGCCACCGGGCCAGCGCCTCGCCGAGGCCCCACCCTTCCGCGTGGCCCCGCGCGATGGCGGCGTTCATCTCCCGGCCCGTCTCCTCCGCCATCCCGAACGTCCCGTCCTTGAGCCCCGCCGCCACGTCCTCGCTGGTCCCGCCGAACGCGGCCAGCTCGAAGTCGTGGATCGCCGCGGCGCCGTTCATCGCGACGTGGGTCAGCGCGCCGCGCCGCAGGAGGTGCGCCAGGAGCGGCCCCATCCCCGTCTTGATGACGTGGCCGCCGAGGAGGGCCACCACGCCGCGGCGCGTGCGCGTGGCGCCGGCGATCGCGGCGATGGTCGCGCGGAGATCGCGCGCGGCGAGGAGGGACGGCAGGGACGCGACGAAGGCGTCGAAGGAGCGGTCCGTCCCGGGGAGGGCGGCGAGGAGCGCGGTGTTGACCTTGTTGGGGCGCTGCCCGATGGGGACGGTGCGGACGCGGGCGAGGTCGGCTTCGGGAGGCACGCGCGGGGCCTCGCTCATGGCCGGGTCCAGCCGCGGAGGTTCAACGTCAGCGAGCCGATGCTGAGGTGCGTCCGGATCGCCACCGGGATGCGGTACTGGTCGTCGGAGAGCCACACCGTGGCCTGGCCGCCCTCGCTGAAGAGGCCGCGGCTCTTGAAGGTGGGGCGGACGGCGACCGCCGCGAAGCGGCCGTACGGCGTGTTCACCGTGTCGCGGCCGAGGACGCGCAGCGTGACGGGATTGCGGTCGGGCTTGAAGTACCGCGGCAGGGAGTAGGTGCGCCCCACCTCGAGCGGGAGGGTGCGGGCGAAGTAGAAGAAGGAGGCGTCGTCGAGCGGCTGGGCCGTGGTGGCGAGGGTGTCGCGCTCGTTCTGGATATAGATCCCGAGCTCGGGGTGGATCTCGTAGCGGTTGAGCCGGAAGGTGCCGTTGTCGTTGGTGTCCTGGGTGAACCGGCGCGAGGTGAGGTCGCGTACGCTGAACCAGGACTGGAGGCTGTCGCTCAGCGTGTAGAAGATGGCGTGGCCGCGCACGGCGAAGACCACGTGGTAGACGGGCTCGCCGCGGATGGTGTCGATGGACACGACCTCCATCGAGGCGCGGCCCACGCGGAACATCCCGAACTTGACGTCGTACTCCATCCGCTCGCCGACGGCGAAGGGGAGCGGGAGGAGCGAATCCGGGCGGGGGGCCGGCGCGCCCCCCTGCGCGAGCCCGCGGGCGGCGAGCGCGACGACCAGGACCGCGCCCGCCAGCACGGAGGCGTGCCGGTTCACGGCGGCCCCGGCGACGCGGGCGACGCGGGCGGTGCGGCGGCGCGCGGCGCGCCGCCGCGCCCACGGCCCCGGCCCCCACGCCGGCCGCGCCCGCGGCGCGGCGCCGGCTGCGGCGGCGCGACGTCTTCCTCGCCGTCGCCGGTGGGGAGGGCGCCGTCCCCGGGGCGCAGCCCGCGAGCGGACCGCAGCACGTCCCACGCCGAGCGGAAGGGCGTGGCGCGGGAGGGGCGCTGCCGCGCCGTCACGGGACTGGCGAGGGTGATGACCTCGGTCCGGCGCGACGCCGCCGCGGCGCGCGCCAGCAGCTCCAGGTCGGCCGCCCATCCCTCGGTGCGCAGCAGGGGGCCGGGTTCGCGCAGCATCCGCGCCAGCGTCGCGACGCGATACGCCCGCAGCGTGCCGACGCCGGCCGTCGCGCCCTCCACCCGGGCGAGCGCCCGGGCGCCCGCCCGCGCGAGCGCGCGGGCCGCGCGCTCCCCGAAGGACATCCCCGGCCGGCGGCGCGGATCGCCGAGGACCAGGTCGGCGCCGCTCTCGATGCGCCGGATCAGGTCGGGGAGCTCGTCGGGCGACTCGGAGAAGTCGGCCTGGATCGTCACCGCGACGTCGCGGCGCGGGCGGTCGCTCCGCACCACCGCCAGCCGCAGCAGCTCCTCCATGCTCCGCGCGTAGCCGCGGCGGTCCCGGTGCGTAACGAGCGTGAGGGGCAGGGCGCGGGCGTAGGGCCCCAGCACCGCGTCGGTCCCGTCGGTCGAGGCATCGTCCACGACGAGCAGCTGGTACTCGCGTTCGAACGCCGTGAAGACCTGGCGCACCTTCCAGAGCAGCAGGCCGACGGTGGCGGCTTCGTCGCGGACGGGGACGAGGACGTAGATCACGACGGCAATCTAGACGGCGCCAGGGCTAAGGAACAGAGTGCCAAGTAGTGTGCAGACGCGCAGACGCGCAATGGTGCCAAGGGGCCAGTGCGCGGCAAGACGAGGGGGGTCAGTGGGCAGTCAGCGCCGCTGCAAGCGTGGTGCGCAACTCCGCGAGCTTGAAGGGCTTGGTGAGGACCGGCCGCCCGGTGCTCTCGAGGAAGGCCAGGGTGTCGCCGGCCACGGTGTCGCCGGTGGCGAAGACGACGCGGGCGGCGATCGCGGGGGCGCTGGAGCGCAGCGTCTCGAAGATCTCGCGGCCGCCGACGCCCGGCATCCGGACGTCGGTGAAGATCACGTCGTGGCCGCCTTCGAGCGCGCGCCGCAGCCCCTCGGCGCCGTCCGCCGCGGTCTCCACTTCGTGGCCCCACGACTCGAGCGTGACGCGCATGTAGTGGAGGATGTGGGTCTCGTCGTCCACCACGAGGACCCGGGCCCGCGAGGGGACGTGGAGGGGATCGGCCGCCCCCGCGGGGGGCGGCGCGGGCGCGGCGGGGAGCTCGACGGTGAACGTCGCGCCGGTCCCGCGCGCCGACTGCAGCGAGAGCCGCCCTCCGTGCTCCTTCACCAACCCCTGGCAGATGGAGAGGCCGAGGCCGGTCCCCTCGCCCTCGCGCTTGGTCGTGAAGAACGGCTCGAAGATGCGCTCCGCCAGGTCGGCGGGCACCCCGGGGCCGGTGTCCGCGACGTCCACCGCGACGCCGTCGAGCCAGGGGCGGACCCGGATCGTGACCGTGCCGGGCCGGCCGGTCGCCGCGATGGCCTGCGCGCCGTTGTTGATGAGGTTGACGAACACCTGCTGCAGCTGGTTGGGGCTGCCGAACACGTCGGGGAGGCCGGGAGCCTCCTCGAGGACGGGCTCCACCCGGTGCTGGATGAGCTGATTGCGGAGCAGCGCGACGGTGCGCTCGAGCACCTCGCCCACCGCGACGCGGCGGCGCTCCTGGTCCTGCTTGCGCGCGAACGTCAGCAGGTTCTTCACGATGCTCGCGGCGCGCTGCGCCTCCTGCTGGATCACCCGGAGGGGCTCCGCGAGGGCGGGCGGGGACTCCCCCGTCTCGATCAGGAAGTCCGCGAAGCCCAGCACCGACGCGAGAGGATTGTTCAGCTCGTGGGCGACGCCGGAGATGAGCTGGCCGACGGCCGACATCTTCTCGGACTGGATCAGCTGCTCCTGGAGGCGCCTCCGCTGCGTGTGGTCGTCGAGGACGAGCACGGCGGCGCGCCCGTCCGCGTCGGCGTCGCCGATGCTGATGGCCGTCGCGATGAACACACGGCCCGCGTCGCGGAGCTCGCAGGGGGCGGCGCGCCCCGGCTGCTCGAGGAGGCCGCTCACCGGCTCGAGCCATGCCGGCGGCAGGAGCGCCTGCCAGGCGCGTCCGGCGAGCGCGGTCACGGGGGTGCCGACGAGGGCGGCGAAGGTGCGGTTGGCCCGGTGGACGCTCCCTTGGCGGTCCACGATGCAGACCGCCGCGCCGATGGCGTCCACCATCTGCTCCCATTCGCGCTTCCCGGCCGAGAGGAGAGTGAGGAGCCAGCAGTTCTGGAGGGCGAGCGCCACCTGGGCGGCCGCGGCGGCGAGGACCACCTCGTCGGCGGTGGAGAAGGAGGCCCCGGGCGCCCGCTCGACGACCAGTGCGCCGAGCGTGTGGCCCGCCGCGACGAGTGGGGCGCAGAGGCACGGGGGGTCGTCCCCGCGCCCGGCACGCGGCGTGCCGAGGCAGTCCTGGACGAGCGGGGCATCGGCCGCCACGATCGGCGCGCCGCGGACGACGGTCGCCTCGAAGGTCCCGCCGGGGGAGCTCTCCAGCACGACGGTCGCGCCGGTGGGGTGGAAGAGCGCTTCCACGGCGTCGGCGGCGTGGCCGGCGATGGTCTCGGTGCGGATGGCCCCCGAGAGGGCCCGTCCCAGGGCGGTGAAGAGCGGCAGGACGGTCTCGATGTCGCTCATCGTGCCCGGCACGGCTCCTGGGTGGGTGCCGCCGGTCGGGAGCGGCACGGCGCCGCCCCCGCCGACGGGCTCGAACCCGACTATAGCGCCGCGCGCGAGGGCCGCAAGAGCCGTGGGGGCGTCGCGGCCGCGGCCCTGCTTGCCCGCGCCCGCGGCGCGGCGCAGTATTTCACCGTCGCTCACCGCCCTCCGCGCCAACCCGGGGAAGAAGCGCCGATGTTCGAACGCCTTCGCGCCGCCCTCCAGTCCGCCCTCGAGGCGGCCACGCCGCCACCGGACCTGCGGGAGATCGCGGGCCGGATGCAGGAGGCCGTCATCCAGGCGAAGGCGGGGGTGAGCGCGATGCGGGAGGCGCTCGCCCAGGCAGAGGGGGAGCTGGCGCACGTGCGCGCGGAGGTCGAGACGACGACGCGGCGGCGGGACCTCGCCGCCGGGATCCAGGACGCGGAGACGGTGGAGGTGGCGGGGAAGTACCTGGCGCGTCAGCAGGAACGCTCGGCGGTGCTGGAGCGGAAGGTCGCGGCGCAGCGCGAGGAGCTCGCGCTGGCGGAGCGCGACTTGGGGGAGATGCAGGCCCAGCTCGTGGACGCGACCAAGCACCGCGCCGTCCACGAGGCCGACCGCTCGACGGACGCCGCCTGGGCCAGTCTCGGCGCCGCGGGCATGGACCGGCCCGGCGTGGACCTGGAGCACGAGCAGCTGCGCGCGCAGCTGGACCGGGCCGCGCGCGAGGCGGCGGCCGACCAGAAGCTCGAGGAACTCAAGAAGCGGATGGGCAAGGGCTGACAGCCCGCGATCGAGGAGACGGACGATGGCGATGGACGTCAAGACCGGCCGGATGGTGTACCTCGGCTACGGCAAGTACTGGCGGTCGGATGAGATCGTCGGGCTCAACCCGATCGAGGAGGGGAGGGGCCCCGGCCGGCGCACCGAGGTGTACACCGGCTCGCGGGCCAATCCCGTCGTCGCCTCCCGCACGGAGCGCGCGATCCTGCAGGACATGGTCACGGCACCGGAGGAGATCTTCCGGATGGAGGAAGCGCGCAGCGTCATCGGCGACCTCCTCGACGCGTTGACCGACCTCTCCCCGCTCCTGCGGCGCGTCCTCTCGAACGAGGGCGGCTTCGAGGTGGAGAAGTGGGAGGAGCGCCTCAAGTCCCTCCTCCAGCCGGAGGAGGAAGAGGAGCCCAAGTCTCAGAACGACCTGTTCGCTTGAGCCTCCAGGCTGTGCGCGCCGTGGCACTCGCCGCGGCGTCGCTCTTCGCCGCTTCGGCGCTCCGGGCCCAGACGGCCTGCGACGGCCGCCCGATCCAGTCGATCCAGATCGTGCGGGCCTCGCTGTTCGCGGGGGGTGATCCCGACGTCCTCGGCATCGCCTCCGCCATCGGCGACGCCGTGCACCGGAGGACTCAGGGGGGCGTCGTGCGCCGCGAGCTCCTCTTCCAGGTCGGCGACGCCTGCGACCCGGCGCGCCTCGCCGAGACGGCGCGCGTGCTCCGCGCCCAGCCCTACATCCGCGAGGCGACCGTCGTCGCGGTCCCCAGCGCGAGCGGCGGCGTGGACGTCCTCGTGACGACTCGCGACGAGTGGTCCCTCGGGGTCAGCGGCAGCGTCTCCGGCGGTCCGGGGTTCCCGCTGCGCCGGGCGCGGGTGGGGGAGGAGAACGTCCAGGGCGCGGCGATTCGCGCCCAGCTGCACTACGACGGGACGCTCCGGCGCCCCGCGTACGACGCCGACGTCACCGCGCACCAGTTCTTCGGCCTGCACGAGGCGCAGATCGTCGCGGGCCGCTCGAGCGTCGGGCTGATCGTCGAGGAGCGGCTGCTCCGGCCCTTCCGCAGCGAGTACGACCGGACCGCGTGGCGCGAGTCGGTGCGCTACCGGAAGGAGCCCTTCACGTTCCTCTCCCCGGTGCTGGGCCGGGTGGACCAGCCGCTCCTATCGATGGCCGCCGACATCGGCGTGGCGAAACGGTTCGGCTCACCGGGCAGGCTCTTCGTCGCGGGGATCGCCCTTTCCGGGGAGCGGCTGGCGACCGAGGGCGCGCCGTTCGCGGCGCTGGCGGCCGACGACTCCCTCGTGGCGGCCGCGCTCGCCGGCCGGTTCGCCGAGCGGCGCCGCGTGCGGATCCACCTGTTCGCGGGAGCGCGGGCGCTGCGCTACTCCTCGCGCGCGGGGGTCGACGCCGTGCACGCCTACGAGGATGTGCGCGAAGGGGTCGAGGTCGGACTCGTCGTGGGGCGGAGCCTCTTCGCGGGAGGGGGGCTGCAGCGGGACTGGTTCGCGGCGGCGGAGCTCTTCGTGGGCGAGTCGTTCCAGCAGATGCTGGTCTTCGCGCGCGGGAAGATCGAGGGGCGCTACCTCCTCGCCGAGCGGCGGTGGGACGGCGTGCTGGCGGACGGCCGCGTCCACATCTACACCGAGCTGGGCCCGCGCGCCTCCATCGCCTCGACGGCAGGTGGAGCCGGCGGCTGGAGCACCAGCACCCCGTTCCAGCTCACGCTCGGCGGCCCGGACGGCATCCGCGGCTACGGCCTCGCCAGCATGCCGGTGGGCCGCCGTATCGAGGTCCAGGTCGAGCATCGCTACTTTCTGGGAACGGTGTTCGGGGTCGCGGACGTCGGCACGGCGGCGTTCGCGGACCTGGGGCGGGGGTGGGCGGGGGACGCGACGTTCGGCGCCGACACCGGGCTGCGGGCGGCCGTCGGCGGCGGCCTGCGGTTCGCGACGCCGCGCGGGTCGCGCCGCACGTACCGCCTCGATGTCGCCTTCCCCCTCATGCGCGGGCACGGGATCGAGGTCCAGCTCGCGGTGAACCAGCAGTTCGGCGTGTTCCGCGGAGAGTCGGCGGACGTCGCGCGGAGCCGTGAGCAGCTGTCGTCCACGACCATCTTCAACTACCCGATGTTCTAGCCCGGAGGCCGCACCACGTGAGCGTCGCCCAGCGTCTCAAGGAGATCCGCGAAGGCTTCGAGCGGCCATTCTGGGTCGCGAACGGGGTCGAGCTCTTCGAGCGGCTCGCGTACTACGGCCCCAGCGCCGTGATGGCGATCTACCTGCACGAGCACCTGGGACTGACCAGCGAACAGTCCACGTGGCTCATCGGGTACTACGGCTTCATCGTGTGGTTCATGCCGGTGATCGGCGGGGCGCTCGCGGACCGCTTCGGGTTCCGCCGGACGCTCGCCGGGGCCTTCATGATCCTCACGGTGGGGTACTTCCTCCTCGGCTCGCTCTCGGCCGACTGGATGGCTCCCGTCCGCGGCGCGCTGCCGCTCTTCGCGCTGATGCACATCCTGATGCTGGTGCCGGCGCTGGGGCCCGCGGTCGTGAAGCCGGTCGTGGTGGGGACGACGGCCCGCGCGGCGCACGAGAACGTCCGGTCGGTCGGCTACTCGATCTACTACACGGTGGTCAACATCGGCGCGGCCATCGGGCCGATCGCCGCGAGCCTCGTCCGGACCTCCGTCGGCGTGGAGAACGTCTTCCTGGTGAGCGCGGGCCTCACGTTCGCGATGGCGATCGTGACGCTCCTCTTCTACAAGGAGCCGGGGCGCGCCAACGAGCCGCGGACCGCGAGCATCGGCGTGGCGTTCCGGAACCTCGTGCGCGTGCTGGGGAACGGGCGGTTCGTCGTCTTCCTGGTGATCTTCTCCGGCTTCTGGGTGACCTTCTGGCAGCAGTACATGTCCCTCCCGATCTACGTCCGCGACTACGTGAACAAGGACGCGAACGTGGACCGGCTCCTCTCGGTGGAGGCGACGACGGTCATCCTCACGACCTTCCTCGCGACGTACCTGATGCGGAAGGTGCCGGCGTTCACCGCCATCATCATCGGCGTGTTCCTCTCGAGCGTGAGCTGGCTGATCCTCACGGTGGGGTCCTCGACCCCCTTCATCGTCGCCACGCTCATCGTCCTCGCCCTCGGCGAAGTGACTCAGGCGCCGCGCTACTACGAGTACATCTCACGCCTCGCGCCCCCCGGCCAGCAGGGGCTCTTCATGGGGTACGCCTTCCTCCCGATCGGGGTCGGGTACCTGATCGGGGGCCGGACGGCGGGGTGGATGCTGCACCACTTCGGCGAAGTGCTCCACCGCCCCGAGCAGATGTGGTACGTGGTGTCGGGGGTGGGGCTGCTCACGGGCATGCTGCTCATGGTCTATAACAGGATCGTGAAGCCTGTCTTGGGAGGAGACGCGGCTGCGGCGAAGTGAACAGAACGACGGTGGCAAGTAGTGTGCAGACGCGCAGACGCGCAGTGGTGTGCAGGGTCCAGTGACCAGTGAGCTCGCGCGGGCCTGCGCACTACTCGCTCACGCCGAGCGGGTCGTCGTCTTCACCGGCGCGGGCGTCAGCGCCGAGTCGGGGGTCCCCACCTTCCGCGGACCCGGCGGTCTCTGGAAGACGTTCCGTCCCGAGCAGCTCGCGACGCCCGAGGCCTTCGCGCGCGACCCGCGGCTCGTGTGGGAGTGGTACGGGTGGCGGCGCGGGCTTGTGGGCGCGTGCGCGCCCAACCTCGCGCACGTCGCCTTGGCGCATTGGATGCTCCTCCGCGACGGCATCACCCTCGTCACCCAGAACGTGGACGATCTGCACGAGCGCGGCGCCGCCGAGGCGGCGCTCGGACTGCTGCGCGAGGGGCGCCTCCGCGCCGCGGGTGCACCGAGCCCGGACGCCGACCCCGAGGCGTGTCGCGCGGCGGCGAGGGACGCCGCCGCCGGCGTGCCGCCCGTCCGCCTGCACGGCTCCCTCTTCCACGTCCGCTGCACCCGGTGCGGCGAGCGCCGCGAGCATCGGGGCGCCGTGGACGCGTCGGCCGAGGCGACGCTCCCGCGCTGCGTCTCCTGCGGAGGGCTCCTCCGTCCCGACGTGGTGTGGTTCGGCGAGCCGCTCCCCGAGTGCGCGCTCGAGGCGGCGTTCGCGGCCGCGGCCGCCGCGCAGGCGTGCCTGGTGATCGGGACCGCGGGGGCCGTGCAGCCGGCGGCGGCGTTGGTGGACGAGGCCGCCGGCGCGGGGGCCGCCGTGGTCGTGGTGGACCCGGGGGAGACCGCGTACGACGGGATGGCGGCGGTGCGCCTGTTCGGTGCGGCGGGCGAGGTGGTGCCGGCGCTCCTCGGGGGAGGCGGCGCCTAGCGTCGGTGCAGCGTGTCGTGCGCCGCCGCGGGCTCGACGTGCGTGAGGACCCGCGACGCGACCGGCAGCGCGTCCTCGAGCGCCTGCTCGATCGCGGTGGCCTGCGCGTGGGCGGCCTCGAGGGGGACGCCGGCGGGAAAGAGGAGGTGGACCTCCAGCCAGACCGACGTCCCGCTGTTGCGATAGCGCAGTTCGTGGTACGCGAGCCCGCGCGCCGCCGTCTCCCGGTCGAGCGTCGCGCCGATCAGCCGGTCGAGCTGCGGGTCGGCCTCGTCCATCAGCCCCCCCACCGACTGCCGGATCAGCTTCCCTCCCGTCCACAGGATGTTCGACGCGACGAAGATCGCGAAGATCGGGTCGAACGGGAGCCACCCCGTCACCAGCACCAGCACGAGGCCGACGACGACGCCGAAGCTCGTCCACACGTCGGTGAGCACGTGCTTGCCGTTCGCCACGAGGATGAGCGAGCGGTGCCGCTTCCCCTGCCAGATGAGGAACAGGCCGAGCGCCAGGTTGACGATCGCCGCGGCGGCGACGATGACCGTGCCCGTGTCGAGGCGCTCGAGGTGGAGCCCCCCCATCCACTTCCGCGCCGACGCCACGATGATGAAGACGGCGGCGAGGGAGATCATCACCCCTTCGAATCCCGCGGAGAAGTAGCCGACCTTGTCGTGGCCGTACGGATGGCTCTTGTCGGGCGGCTGCTGGCTCAGCCACATCGAGTAGAACGCGAACGACACCGCCACGACGTGCACCACCGACTCCGCGGCGTCCGAGAGGATCGCGGCCGAGCCGGTGATGAGGTACGCGTACCACTTCCCCGCGAACATCAGTAGCCCGACGGCGAACGAGAGCCGGATCGCCAGGAGCTGCTGCGAACGGGCCTTCGCGGCGTTCGCGCCTGCGGCCGGGCGGGGAAGAGTTGGCGCCGTGGGACGACTCCGACGATGAGTGGATGCGTCGCCGGGATGGGCGACTTCCGTCTACGGTAGGGGAGGCGCCGCGGCAGCGCCAGAGTGGCCGGAGTGCTTGGGAACGAGTCTCAGTATTCGCGCTGGCGCCCTCTGGGCGGCCCCGGTAGAATCCGGCTCCGGTGGGGCTCCGAGCGGGGCCGCGCCCGCCCGGAGGGGAGCCGCGGGAGACCATGCACAGCCTCTACAACCTGCTCGCGACGTCCGCCCCGGCGCTCCTCTTCACGGTCGTCGGCCTCGGGTACTTCCTCGGCAACATCCGGATCAAGGGCTTCAGCCTCGGCATCGCGGCGGTGCTGTTCGTCGGGCTCGTCTTCGGCGCGCTCGACCCGCAGGCGTTCGTCCTCCCCGAGGTCATCTACGTCCTGGGCCTGATCCTCTTCGTCTACACGGTCGGGCTCCAGTCGGGCCCGATCTTCTTCAACCTGTTCCGCCGCCAGTGGCTGAAGCTCACGGCGCTGGCGCTGGCCGCCACGGTCGGGGCGGCGCTCGTGACGGTGCTGGCCGCGCGCGTGCTGGGGATCGCCGCGCCCGTCGCGGCGGGGCTCTTCTGCGGCAGCCTGACGAACACCCCCGCCCTCGCCGCCGCGATCGAGGCGCTGCGCATCAGCAGCGCGCACCTCGGACTCGGGCCGCAGGCGGCGCGGGACCTCCTCGACGGCCCCACGGTGGGCTACTCGGTGGCCTATCCGTTCGGCGTGATCGGGCTCATCCTCGCGATGCAGCTGGCCACGAAGGTGCGGCGGCCCGACTTCGCCGAGGAGCAGCGGCGCGCGCGGAAGGCGAGCGGCCTCGCCACCGAGGAACCGCTGATCCGCGAGGTGCGCGTCACGAATGCGCAGCTCATCGGGAAGACGTACGGCGAGGCGCTCCTCGCCGACCTCACGGGGATGATCTTCACCCGGCGCAAGCGCGGCGAGCTGATCGACCTCGTGACCCCCGAGATGGTGCTCCAGGAGGGGGACGTGCTGGTGGGTGTCGGCACCGCGGAGAGCGTCCGGAAGACGGAGCTGCTCATCGGCCCGGCCGTGACGGAGGCGGTGGAGCGGCTCTCGCCCGGCATCGAGTATCGCGACCTCGTGGTCCTCAACCGCCAGGTCGCCGGCACCGAGGTCGCGGAGCTGGCGGCGCTGGTCGGACGGCCGGTCATCGTGAGCCGCATCCGGCGGGGCGGCGTGCACATCACGCCTCTGGCCGATACGACGATCGAGCTGGGCGACCAGATCCGGGTGGTCGCGCACAAGGACGCCCTCGAGCGGGTGACCCAGGTGATCGGCAACCCGCTGAAGGACGTGTCCGAGGCGGACTTCCTCTCCTACAGCCTCGGCCTGGTGATCGGCGTTGCGGTCGGGATGATCCCGATCCCCTTCTTCGGCGGTCACGTGATCCAGCTCGGATTCGCCGGCGGCCCGCTGGTCGTGGGGCTCGTGCTCGGCCGTCTGGGGCGCACCGGCCCGGTGGTGTGGACGATGTCGTCGAACGCGAGCCTCACCCTCCGCCAGCTCGGGATCCTCTTCTTCCTGGCCGCGGTCGGCACGCGGGCGGGCGGGAGCTTCGTCCACACCCTTTCCCACCAGGGCGTCGCGCTGCTCCTCGCCGGGATGCTGGTCACGGCCCTCTCGGCGGCGACGATCCTCGTCCTGGCGCGCAAGCTCTTCCACCTCGACGCCATCAGCGCGTACGGCATCCTCGCCGGCATCCACACCCAGCCGGCGGCGCTGGCGTTCGCGAGCGCCCACACCGGCTCCGAGAACACCAACATCTCCTACGCGGCCGTGTACCCGGTCGCGCTCATCGCCAAGATCGTCATCGCGCAGGTGCTGGTCGGGCTCTAGGCCTTGTGGCAGGCCACCCGGTGCCCAGGCCCGATGCCCCTCAGCTCGGGCCGGACGGTGCGGCACGTCTGGTCCTTTGCGGGATGCGGGCAGCGCGGGTGGAAGGGGCACCCCGCCGGCGGGTGCACGGGTGAGGGCGGGTCGCCGGGGAGGACGATGCGCGCCCGCCGGGTCGCGGGATCGGGCACCGGCACCGCGGAGAGGAGCGCCTGCGTGTAGGGGTGGCGCGGCGCGGCGTAGAGCGCGTTCGCCGGACCCTCCTCGACGATGCGTCCCAAATACATCACGGCGACGCGCGGGGCGACGTGGCGCACCACCGCGAGGTCGTGGGAGATGAACAGGTAGGAGAGGCCCCGCCGGAGCTGCAGGTCCGCCAGCAGGTTCAGCACCTGCGCCTGCACGGAGACGTCGAGGGCGGAGACGGGCTCGTCGCAGACCAGCAGCTCCGGCTCCACCGCGAGGGCCCGCGCGATGCCGGCCCGCTGGCGCTGGCCCCCCGAGAACTCGTGCGGGTACGCGTCCGCGGCGTCCGCCGGGAGTCCGACCTCCTCGAGCAGCGCGCGCACCCGGCGGTCGGCCTCGGCGCCGCGCGCGAGGCGGTGCACCTCGAGCCCTTCCCGCACGGCACGGCCGATGGTCATACGGGGATTGAGCGAGGCGTAGGGATCCTGGAAGACGATCTGCAGGCGGCGCCGCGCCCGCCGCAGCGCCGCCGGCGAGAGGGCGGCGAGGTCGGCGCCGTCGAAGCGGACCGTGCCGGAGGTCCGCTCCACGAGGCGGAGCACCGCGCGGGCGAGCGTGGTCTTGCCGCACCCCGACTCCCCCACGAGTCCCAGCGTCTCGCGCCGCCCGATGGCGAAGGAGACGCCGTTCACGGCCTGCACCGTCTCGCGCCGCGTGCCGAAGAGGCCCGTGCGCCGCGTGAAGTGGACGACGAGGTCCGCGACCTCGAGCAGCGGTCGGGTACCGCTCACCGCGGACCGTTCACCGTCCACCGCTGGCCCCCTGGCGGCTTGGCGTCTGGGCGTCTGGCCCCTGTCGGTCCACCATCAGCCAGCATCGCGCCGAGCGTCCCGCGCCGGAGGGGAGGAGCGGCGGCATCTCCTCGTGGCACTTCTCCCACGCGAACGGGCAGCGGGGATGGAAGCGGCAGCCGGAGGGCCACGCGGTCGCGGGGGGGACCTGTCCCGGGATGGCGGTGAGGCGCTCCGCCGGACGGTCGGCGCGCGGCACGGCCGCCATCAACCCCTGCGTGTAGGGGTGCGCCGGCGCCGCGAAGAGCGCCCCCGTCGGCGCCTCCTCGACGATCTGTCCGGCGTACATCACGTAGACCCGCCGGGTGCGCTCCGCCACGAGCGCCAGGTTGTGGGTGATGAGGAGGACCGCCATCCCGAGCCGGCGCTGGAGGCCGTCGAGGAGCTCGAGGATCTCCGCCTGGATCGTCACGTCGAGGGCGGTCGTCGGCTCGTCGGCGATGAGGAGGTGCGGCCCGCAGGCGAGGGCGATGGCGATCAGCACGCGCTGCCGCATCCCCCCCGACAACTGGTGGGCGTACTGGCCGGCGCGCTTCTCCGCGTCGGGGATGCCGACGGACGCCAGGAGCTCGACGGCGCGCCACGCGGCCACGGCGCGCGTGACGTGCTGGTGCGCGCGGATCACCTCGGCGATCTGCGAGCCGACGGTCAGCACGGGATTGAGCGCCGCGGCGGGTTCCTGCGGGATGAGCGCGAGGTGGTTGCCGCGGACGGCGCGGATGTCGCGCTCGGCGAGGGCGAGGAGGTCGCGCCCCTCGAACCGCACGCGGCTCCCGTGCGCGATGAGGCCGGGGTGCTCGACGAGGCGGAGGATGGCGAGCGCGGTCACGCTCTTGCCGCAGCCCGATTCCCCCACGAGACCGACGGTCTCACCGCCGTGCACCGCGAGATCCACGCCGTCGACGGCGCGGGCCACGCCGTCCTCGCTGGCGAACGCGACCCTGAGGTCCGCGATCTCGAGGAGGGGCGCGTCGGGGAGCGGCCCGGCTTCACGAGCCGCGGAGGGAGGAGCGCCGTCGGGCGCGCGCGGATCGCTCACCGGCGGTCCCGCGGGTCGAAGGCGGCTTGTAGCCCGTCACCGAAGAGATTGAACGCGACGACGGTGACGAGGAGGGCGAGTCCGGGGGCGGCGGCGACCCAGGGCGCGGAGAAGAGCTGGTCCTTCCCGTCCTGGATCATGTTGCCCCAGGAGGGCGCGGGGGGCCGGATGCCGAGGCCGAGGTACGAGAGGCCGCTCTCGAGGAGGATGATGTTCCCCACGTCCAAGGTCGCGCTCACAATGACCGTCGGAGCAAGATGGGGGAGGAGGTGCCGCCGCACGAGTCCCGGCCGGCCGGAGCCCAGGGCCCGGGCCGCCTGCACGAACTCCGACTCGCGGAGGCGCAGCACCAGCGCGCGCACCACCCGGCTCGTCTGGAACCACCCCGTCAGGGCGATCAGCAGCACCACCACCCCCGGCGGCGCGTTCTCCCAGAGCGCGAGCACCAGCAGGATGAGGAAGACGCGGGGGAGCGCGAGCGCCACGTCCACGCTCCGCATGAGGAGCTGGTCCACGGCCGGGGAGGCGAGCCCCGCCGCGAGGCCGACCAGCGCGCCGACGGTGACGGCGAGGAGCGCCGCCGCCGCGCCGACGCCGAGGGAGACGCGGGCGCCGTAGACGATCCGGCTCAGCACGTCGCGGCTGAACCGGTCGGTGCCGAAGAGGTGCTCGGCCGAGGGGGGCTGGTTCTGGAGCGCGACGGGGTCGGGCTGCGCGAGCGGGTCGGCCGGGGCGATCAGGGGCGCGAACGCGGCGGCGACCGCGAGCAAAGCGACGAGGAGGCCCGCCGCTACGGCGGCGCGGTGCGCCCGGAAGCGGAGCCAGCCCTGGCGGAGCGCCCTCATGCGCGGCGCACCCGCGGATCGGCGGCGGCGACGCCGAGGTCCGCCAGCAGGTTGCCGACGGCGACGAGGACGCCCGCCACCACGGCGACGGCGGTGATGACGTTGTAGTCGCGGGCGAAGATGGCCTCGTAGGCGACGCGACCCATCCCCGGCCAGCCGAACACGCTCTCGACCAGCACGGAGCCGGTGAGGAGCGCGGGGACGCTCAGCCCGGCGAGGGTGATCGCGGGGGCGAGGGCGCTGCGCAGCGCGTGCCGCAGGACCACCCGCCTCTCGCCGAGCCCGCGCGCGCGCGCGGCCCGGACGAAGTCGGCGCCGAGCGCCTCGATCATCGCCGTGCGATGGAAACGGGCCACGGCGGCGCCGTTCACCAGCGCGAGGGTGAGCGCGGGGAGCACGAGATGGCGGCCGACGTCGAGCGCGTGGCGGAGGCCGTCCATCGGGACGCGCAGCGTCACGTCGGCCATGCCGCTCACGGGAAGCCAGTGGAGCCACTGGCCGAAGACGAGGAGCAGCATGAGCCCCAGCCAGAAGGCGGGCACGGAGTAGCAGGCGAGAGCGAGGGCCCCGAGCGCCGAGTCGGCCCAGGTCCCCGCCCGCGTCGCCTGCGCGATGCCGAGGCCGATCCCGAAGAGGAGGCTCAGCACGAGCGCCGTCGCGCCGAGGAGGAGGGTGTTCGGCAGCGACTCCGCCAGCACGTCGGCGACGGGGCGGTGGCGCGCGAAGCTCTCTCCCAGATCACCGTGCGCCAGGTTGGCGGCATAGCGCGCGAACTGCACGCCGAGGGGGCGATCGAGGCCGAACCGCTCCCGCAGGCGCGCCACCGTTTCGGGGGGCACGAACCGGTCCTCCGCGCCCGCGACGAACGGCTCGCCGGGCGCGAGGTGGACGAGCGCGAAGGTGATGGTGACGACGGCGGCGGTGGTGGCGAGCGCGAGCGCGAGTCGGCGGAGGAGGTACGTCAGCACGGGTGCCGCGCCCCGCTCAGCGGTCGCGGGGCAGGCGGTCGCGCGGCGGCACGGACCACGCGCTCACGCCGGCGAGCCACTCGTCGGGCCGGATGCGGACCCCCGCGAAGCGGCGATGGACCGCCGCGGCGACCGGGGGAGAGAAGAGGAAGACGGCGGGCGCGTCCTCGTTCAGGGCGCCGAGGGCCTCACGCCACAGGAGCCGCGCGGCGGCGCGCGTCGGCGCGGCGATGGCTCGGTGCGCCAGGGCGTCGAAGGCGGGGCTCTCGTACGAGCCGTAGTTGCTCTGCCGCGCGCCCTCGGTGCCGAAGAGCTGCAGCACGCTCGCGGGGCTCGCGTCGAGGGTCCGGGCCTGGAAGGTGGCGTCGAAGTCCTTCCGCACGCTGCGCTCCTCGAAGAGGGTGAACTCGAGGGGCTGGAGGCGGAGGTCCACGCCGAGGGGCTTGAGCTGCGCCTGGAGCAGCACGGCGGCATCCTGCCGGAGCCGGCTGGTCGTGGGATAGAGGAGCGAGAACCGCAGCGGCACGCCCGACTTCCACCGCACGCCGCCGGGGCCGGGCCGCCAGCCGCGTGCCTCGAGGAGGCGGCGCGCGCCGGCGGTGTCGAACGGCACCTGACGGATGGAGTCGCTCCAGATCCACTGGGCCCGGGCCGTCGCGCCGACCGGCACCTCCCCCTCCGCGCCGAAGAGGGACCGCACGAGCGTCGCGCGGTCGATGCCCATCGCGAGGGCGCGCCGCACGTCGCGATCGCCGAAGATCGGATGCGCGCCCTTCCCGCCCCGGCCGCGCAGGTTGAAGGCGACGTAGGCCACCGCGTTGGAGGGGTACGGCACCAGGCGGAGCGTCGGCGCCGCGCGCACCCGCGCCCGGAGCTCGGCGGGGGGGATCAGGGGGATGGCGTCCCCCTCGCCGGCCAGGAGCGCGCCGACGGCGGAGCCGAGGTCGGGCACGATGCGCCAGATGACCCGGTCGAGCCGGGGCCGGCCCAGGAAGTAGGCGGTGTCGGCGGCGACCTCGATGGCGGCGCCGGCCTCCCAGCGCACGAAGCGGAACGGCCCCGACCCCACGGGCGCGCGGGCGAACGCCGAGGAGGCGAGCCGCGTACGCGGGATGGAGTCGAGGAGGTGGCGGGGCAGCACCTTCATGTGGTAGGTGGCGTCGTACAGCTGCTCCGGGTACCAGCGATGGAAGTGGAACACCGCCGTGAGGCTGTCCCGCACCGTCACCGAGTCGATCGCGTCGAGGTTGGGGCGGAAGCGGGAGTTCACCAGCGTGTCGCGGTACACGTCGAAGGAGAAGGCCACGTCGGCGGCGCGCACCGGGACGCCGTCGTGCCACCGGGCGCGCGGATCGAGGTGGAAGACGAGCGTCGTGGAGTCGGGGTGGTCCCAGCTCCGCGCGAGCTCGGGAACAAAGCCGGAATCGTCCACGGTGTTGAGATCGAAGGTGAGGTCGGCGAGGCGCGAGAAGACGAGGCCGGCCACGTCGGCGCTGGTGGTGACCGCGCCCGCCGGGGGGAAGAGCACGTCCGCGTCGCCGGTCGCGACGATGACGAGGGTGCCGCCGGTCGCGCCGTCTCCCGCGCGGCGCGGAGGGCCCGCGCACCCCACGAGGAGGAGCGCGGCGCAGGCGACGACTCTCGGGATGGTCACGGACGGCTAATCTAGGAGCGGGGCCTACCGGCGCCAGGTCCAGGCGGGGTCACGGAACCGGGGGAGGAGCGTCTCGGTCGCCGCGCGGAGGCCGTCCGGGAGCGTCGCGGGCGCGTCGGGGACGCCCCAGGCGCGCGCCGCGGCCGCGGCGATCGCGCGCACCACCGTGTCGCGTGCGGCCTTCGCCGGCGGGAGGAGACGGGCCAGGCCGACCACGTTCGGCGCGTCGGCGCCCCCGCGCGTCACCGCCGCGACCTCCTCCTGCGACCCGGTGAGGATGATCGAACCGTGCTGCAGGAAGGCGCCCTCGCTCCGGACCTGCGCGCTCCCCACCACCTTCCCGCCGTCCAGCGTGACGACCTCGCCCCCGGCCGCGCTCGCGAAGCACGCGCCCGCGCCCACGCCGACGGCGGGCCGGTCGGGCGCCAGCCCCACCGGCGCGCCCAGTCCCATCAGCGCTTCCGCGAGGAGCCTGTGGATCGCGCCGTAGGTCTCGCGCAGCGTGCCGAAGGTCTCGGCGGGGGCCGCGACCGCATACGTCACCTCATCGGCGTGCCACACCGCGCGCCCGCCCGTGGGCCGGCGCACCACGGCCATCCCGTTCCGCTCGATCGCGGCGCGGTCGTAGCGGCGCGTGGCGGGCTCGTTGCGCCCGAACGAGAGGGTGAAGGGGTCCCAGGCATAGAGGCGCAGCGTCGCGACGCCCTCGCGCTCCGCGGCCTCGAGGAGCGCCTGATCGAGGGCCATGTTCCACGCACCGCCGGATGCGCCGTCGACGAGGAGCATCCAGCGCATGGTGGGGGAAAGGTGATGAGTGATGGGTGATGAGTGATGAGTCATGAGTGAGGAGTGATGAGTGATGAGGTCCGCAGCGGCCCGTGTCGCCTGACGCCTCCAGCCATCGGTTGCGCTCCGTCCGCCCGGACCGGAGATTCACGGCGGGAGCGCCGGACCTCCCGCCGCATTCCAGGAGCGCTCGAAGCCATGCGCGTGCGCTACGACGATCTCTTCGCCAGGCGGGACCCACGGGTCCTCGCCGCCCTCCGCCGCGGGACCGTCGGCATCGCGGGCGCGGGGGGGCTCGGGTCCACCGTCGCGGTCTCGCTCGCCCGAGCCGGCGTCGGCCGGTTGATCATCGCCGACTTCGACCGCATCGAGGCGTCCAACCTGAACCGGCAGCAGTACCTCGTGCGGCAGATCGGCCGGCCGAAGGTGGAGGCGCTGCGCCAGAACCTGCGCGCGATCAATCCCTTCTCCGAATATATCGTCCACGCCGTGCGGGTCACCCGGCGCAACGTGGCGCGCCTCTTCGGCGACGCGGAGATCCTCGTCGAGGCCTTCGACGCGGCCGCGGCCAAGCGGATGCTGATCGACACCTGGCTCGCGCTGCACCCCGACCGGCCGATCGTCGCCGCCTCGGGCCTCGCGGGGTACGGCGGGAACAACAGGCTCCACACCCGGCGGATGGGGTCGCTCTACCTCTGCGGCGATGAGGCGAGCCGGCCCGCAGCGGGCGTCAGCCCCATGGCTCCCCGGGTGGGGGTCGTCGCCAACCTGCAGGCGAACGTCGTCGTGGAGCTACTCGCCGCCCGGCGCTGAGCCCGCGAGCGCCAGCGTGAGGGCGAGGCAGTCGGCCACGCCCCCCATCGTCAGGTCCATCGCCCGGTACTCGTCGTTCCAGCGCGCCAGGTGCCCGTCGGGATCCGCTCCGCCGTCGAGGAGCGTCGCGAGGCGCGCGCCGTCCCCCCGCACCCGCGCGAGTCCCGCGGGGCCCGCGCGGTGCAACGCCGTGGTGTCCTCCACGGTGCGCATCAGCTCCGCCATCGCCCGGAGCGCCGCCCGGCGCCGGTCGCCGCTCCGTTCGAGCATCCGGCGGTAGGCAGGCAGCCCGGCGTCGAAGACGGCCGGCAGCCCGGCGAGCGCCTCGCCGAGGATCCCCTGCACCCCGTGCGCCATCCGTGCCTGCGCCCCGGGGGTCATCGCCGCCCCCGCCGCCGGGCTCCCGCAAAACTCCTGCGCCAGGCGTGCGACGCGGGGCCGCAGCTCGCGCGCGACGGCGGGCGCGCCCTCCCGGCACGCGTCGCAGGCCGCGAGCACGGCGAGGCCGCCGAGGAAGATGAGCCCGCGGTGGGCGTTCGAGCCGGCGGCGTCCCGCATCCGCGCTTCCGCGCGGCGCCCCGCGGCCACGCACGCGGCGAGGTCCCCGCGTCCGTCCCGGTCCGGGTCGGCGCAGCCGCGCAGGGCGATCAGCTCGTCGCAGTAGAGCGGGAGGAGCGCCACCGACCGCGCCATCCCCTCGTACGTGAGGTCGGGGTGGGAGCCGCGGTCGCGGCGGTCCACCAGTCCCGGCTTGGGGGTGAGGTCGAGCTCGTCCCGGGCGCCACGCACGATCGCCTGCGCGAGCGCGGCCGCCGCGCAGCGCCGGACGCCGAAGGGCTCGAGGATCGCCGCCGCGCGCGCCGCCGGCTCGGGGCCGGCGTGGCGGCGGAGGGTGATGCACTCCCGCGCGGGCGCGTCGCAGACCAGGCAGCGCCGTGGCGCGAGGCCGAGTGCGGTCCGGTCCACCGGCGCCCCGTCGTGGCCGTACACGTCCAGGTCGAGGACACGGCCGAAGGGGAGCGACCCCTCGACCGTGGCCGCCGCGCGCTTCGCCACCGCCGGCTCCGCCCCGACCGCGAGCGCCGCCCAGGGGCCGAGCGCGTCCGCCCCGCGGTCCAGCTCCTCCCACGGGACGTCCGCGAGCGCGGTGCGCAGCGCGGCGACACCGCCGGCCAGCGCCACGCCCGCGCCGTCCGGCGTCTTGTCGGGTCCGGGCACCGCCAGGGAGGCGAACACTACCACGCGCGGCGCGGGGGAGGAACGGCCTCCCCCCCGTGGCGCGCACGTGCGGGCGATCAGCGCCGCGCGGGCGTCGCGCGCGGCGAGACAGTCACTCCCGGACGCGCCGGATGGCATCGATGATGGAGCCGTCGCGGTACTCGACCAGGGCCACGACGTCGTCGGTGAAGGCGATGGGGCGGGGCACTCCCGTGATCGCGGTGATCTCCTGGTGGAGCTGGTGGATGTCCTTCACCGGGAGCCGCCGGCGCAGCAGCTCGGCCTTGAGGTCCGGGTGGCGGTCGGCTACCGCGATGCCCCGTTCGGTCACCACCACGTCGATCGTCTCTCCCGGGGTGGTCACCGTCGTCACGCGGTCGCGGACGATCGGCAGCCGCCCGCGGATGGACGGCGCCACCACGATCGCCAGCTTCGCCCCCGCCGCCGTGTCCGCGTGGCCGCCGGTGTTGTGCTGGAGATAGCCGCTGGACTCGGTGTTGACGTTGACGTTGAAGTCCACGTCCACCTCGGTGGCGCCGAGGATCACGCAGTCCAGCCGGTCCACGACGGCGCCGCGATTGAACGGGTTGGCGTAGAGGTCGGCGCTGATCTCGCGGTGGCCCGGGTTCCGGCCGATGGACTGCACCGCCCGGATGTCGAAGCACTGCACGTCGAAGAGGGTCTCGAAGCACCCCTCCTCCAGCATGTCCACAAAGGTGCCGGTGATCCCCCCGCAGCCGAAGCTCCCCTTGATCTCCCGCTCGTTCATGCGGCGCCGCACGGCGTCGGCGACCGCGAGGGAGATCCCGCCCGAGCCGGTCTGGAACGCGAACCCGTCCTCGAGGAGCCCCGACGCCTCGATGACCTGCGCGGCGTAGCGCGCGATGAGGAGGCCCGCGGGGTCGCGGGTGACGCGCGTCGTGGTCGAGACGATCTTCTGCGGGTCACCGAGGGAGTCGATCGGCACCACCCAGTCCACGTCGCTCTGGGAGATGCTCACCGGCGCCGCGGGGTAGGGGACGAGGTGGTCGGTGACGGCGATGACCTTCCGGGCGTACCGCGCGTCGGTGTACGCGTAGCCGAGGCTGCCGCACGCCGAAGGGCCGGAGACCCCGTTCAGGTTCCCGGTCTCGTCGCAGCAGGGGGCCGCGATGAACGCGGCGTCGATGGTCACGTCCTCCGCGATGATGCTCCGGGCGCGGCCGCCGTGGCTGCGCACGATGACCGGGACGTCGAGCTCGCCGCGGCTCACCATCTCGCCGATCAGCCCGTTGACGCCCGTCTCGAACCGGGTCACCACGCCCCGCTGCACGGCGGGGATGATCGCCGCGTGCACCGGGTGCACCGAGCTGGAGGCGATCGTCATGTCCCGCAGGCCCATCGCCTCGAACTCCTCGACCAGGCGGTTGAGGAGCACGTCGCCGTTGCGCAGGTGGTGGTGGGTCGAGATGGTCATCCCGCTGGCGAGGCCGGCCTTCTCGATCGCCTCGCGGAGGGAGCCGAGGACCTTGCTCTCGCGGGGGTTCCGGCGCACCAGGGGGCGGGTGCCGCGGTCGGTGTGTGGCTGGCGGGACCAGGGATCGTGGTAGGGTTCGTAGCGCCGGCCGTGGAAGCGCTCCGGCACGTCGCGGCCGAGGCTATTCCTTGCCATGGATCACCTCGTCGGTCAGCTCGTAGGCGATCATGCCGAAGGCCACGGCCGTCTTGAGGATGCGCGCGGCGCGCTTGACGACGGGCGCGTCCACCATGCGCCCGCGCAGCGCGATCACCCCGGTGCCCATCGCCCGGGCGCGCGCGATCGCCTCCATCACCTCGAGGGCGTCGTCGATCTCCTGCTGTTTGGGCCGGAAGACCTCGTGGACGACCTCGATCTGCCGGGGATTGACCAGCGACTTGCCGGTGAAGCCGAGCCGCTTGACCAGCTCCGTCTCGGCGCGCAGTCCCTCCATGTCCGTCGCGTCGGAGAAGATGCTGTCGATCGCCTGGACCCCCACGGCCTTGGCCGCCAAGACCACGCGGCTCCGCGCGTTGAAGAGCTCCTCGCCGGTCTTGGAGCGCTGGATCTCCATCGAGGCGGTGTAGTCCTCCGCGCCGAAGGCGAGGGCCACGATGCGCGGCGAGGACCGGGCCGTCTCGACGACGTTGAGGATGCCCACCGCGCTCTCGATGGAGGGGATGATCGTGAAGGTGCCGATCGCGAGGCCGAGCCGCTCCTCCATCTCCGTGAGCCGGGTGTCGAGCCGCTCGACCACCTCCGGATGGTCGGCCTTGGGAAGGCGGATCCCGTCCGGGAGCGCCGGGAGCACCTCCCGCAGGTCCGCGTCGGCGTACTTCGTGTCGAGGGCGTTGATGCGCACGAAGATCTCCGTGGCGCGCTGGCGCACGGTGCGCAGGAAGCTCGCCGTCAGCGTCCGCGCCGCGTCCTTCTCGGCGAGGGGGACGGCGTCCTCGAGGTCGATCATCACGCCGTCGGCGTCGAACACCGGGATGTTCTGCAGCATCCCGGGCATGTTGCCGGGCACGTACAGCAGCGTGCGCCGCAGCCGGTCCCGCTCGCTCATGGCTCGTCGTCCTCGAAGACGAGGGTGTCCACGCCCCCCTTGGCGGACCGCTGGCGCTCGACGCCCTCGACGACGTATTCGGCGATCACCATCTCGCAGGTGGCGAAGACCTCGGCCTCGATGAGGTGGCCGCCCACCACCTCCCCCGAGGACTTCGCGCCGAGGATGTGCAGGTGGAGGTCGACCTGGCCGTCCTCCCGCGGCACGAAGTTCCCCTCGATGCCGAGGAGGTCGAGGGGACCCTCGACGGTGTGGACCGGCATGCGCGGCGCGGTGATGGGGAGGTGCGCGCCCGCCTGGATGTCGCTGAAGGAGAGGGCGCGCACCGAGCCGATCGCCGAGACGATCACCCCGTGCCGGAGCCCCACCTCCCGCGTGAACCGCGCCACCTGCTCCATCAGCTTCGCACCCGGCGGGATGCGGAGCATGAACCGCCGCCCGTCGCGCGCCTCACGGTACCAGAGCTTGCTCACGGGTCACTCCTCCGCGGCCCGCCGCAGGGCCGTCTCGACGCGCGCGTCGATCGCGTAGTCCAGCGCCCCGCGGTCGGCCACCTGCACGATCCCGGCCGTGACCCCGTGACGCGCGAGCACCTCCTCGATCCGCGCGCGGATCGCGTACTCGTACTGCTTCTTGACCGTGGACTCGATGCGGATCTCGAGCCGGTCGGCGGGCTCCACGACGACGCTGCAGTCGCTCGACTGCATCGTCCCCGCGCTCGTCTTGCGCCGGATGATCATCGGTCCGTCCCTCCCGGGGTGCCGCCCAGCCGCGCCGCGAGCGCCAGCCCGTCGGCGGAGCGCAGGTACGCGAGCGTCGGCTCCGGCACCAGCCGCCGGAGCGCGTCGAAGTCCTGGCGGGCGAGGGCCGCGCGCACCGTCGTCGCGCTGATGGGGACGCCGCCCTCCGCCCGCCGCTCGATCTCCACCAGCGCGAGGCCGAAATCCGGCAGCACGCGCCGCATCACGTCGTTGTAGGTGGCCGTCGTCGCGTCGAACGGCTCGTGGCCGACGAACCGCGCCGTCACGCCGAAGAACGGCGCGAGGTGCACCGCGAACAGGCGCACGTCGAGCTGCATCTGCGCCACGGCGACGTCGTCGAGCCGCTTGAGGAAATAGGTCGGGAACGTCGCCGCGCTGACCGCGTACCGCCCCGTGTCGAGCAGCACGACGTTGGGGAGGTGCCGCGTCGCCTCTGCCGCGAGCCGGTAGCGCGCCGCGAAGGGGAAGACCGAGCGGTCCTCCCGCACGACGAAGAGATAGAAGGCGTCCACCCGGCGGCTCGCCGTCTCGACGAGGTGCTGGTGGCCGAGGGTGAAGGGGTTGCCGTTGACGACCGCGGCGCCGTTCCGGCCGGGGCGCACCAGGGCGGCGTGGCGGGCGAGGTACGCCGCGAGGCCGCCGCCGTGTTCGAGGAGCGCCGCGTCCCGATGGGTCGCGAGGAGGCGGAAGTGGAGCGCCTCGAAGCTGGGGGCGTGCTCGGGGCGCGTGAAGACGAAGAACCCGTCCTCGCCCGCCTCGCGGCCGAGGCGGATCAGCTCCGCCGCCAGCGCGCCGAGGGTCGCGCCTCCCTGCTGTCCCGGCTCGATCGCGAACATCTTGAGCACCGCGCCCGCCCGCGCGGCCGTGGCCACGAGGCGGCCCCCCTCGTACAGGCCGACGAGGTCGTCGCATCCCTCCTCGAACCGCAGCCCCTGGGCAGTCACGAGGCGCCGCGCGTCGGCCAGCTCGCCTGCCGCCTGGAGCCGGGCCACGGAGGAAATCGCGGTCACGGCGCCTCAGCGCGCCCGGACGCCGAAGCCGTACACGACGACGCGGCCGTTCTCGACGAACGCCCAGCCGCCGTTGCGGTGGTCGAAGTCCTCGACGCCGGCGGGGAGCGGATTGACGCGGATCGCGATCACCCCGCGGACCATCGGATCGGCGTTGTGGTCGGCGGCGGGGTCGTAGGCGTGACCGTCGGGGCACGGCGCCGCCCGCGCCGTCGAGCCGCGGTCGGGCGCGCCGGGGGTGGACTGCGGCGCCACCAGGCGGAAGGGGCCTTCCCCGCGGATCCTGCCCGTCGTGACGTCGAGCGACGCTACGTCCATCGCGCCGCCGTCCCGCTCGTACGCCAGGAGCAGCCACGGCTCGCCGGGGATCGGCGCGCCGTCCCGGAGTCCCGTGGGGAGGGGGCTCGGGTACTGCACGAACGCGCACGCGGCGCCGGCCCCCGCGGTATCGAGGCCGCCGAAGAACGGCGCCACGGGGAACGGGGCGTTGACCGCTCGCGCGGTGATGTCCTTGAGATAGCCGTCGGGAGCGATCACCGTGACGCCCTCGAACCCGGGGGCGTCGGGGTCCACGCCGGCGGCGACGAGCAGGTCGCGGACCCGGACGCCCCGGTAGGTCGCGTAGTAGTCGTTCGCCTGGCGGCTCGCGTTGACGAGGAGGAACTCGGCGCGCGCGGGCAGCGCCCGGACCTCGGCCATCGTGAACGTCCGCAGTGCCACGGAGGGCTGGCCCGGCCGGCTCGCCGCGTCCCCCGGGTAGCGCAGGGCCGCGATCTCCGCGCCGTTCGCCGCGCCGTCGCTGTCGCTGTCGAGCCGCGCGATGGCGCGGAGCGCGCGGGCGCTCCGGCCGGCCGCCAGGTACGCGAGGCCGTAGGCGTTGAGCGTGGCGCGGAAGCTGGCGGGCATCGGCTCGACATACCCCGCCGCGGGGTGCTGCGTCAGATGGCAGAAGTCGCACGGGCTCTTCGTGACCGTGCGGCCGCCCCGCGCCTCGGTGAAGCTGCCGCCCCGGTGACACGTCTGGCAGTCGTCGAGCCGCGAGCCCACCGTGGCGGGGTACGCGCCCACGAAGTTCGCGATGTCCCGCCCGCTGTCGTGGCCGCGATACGACCGGGACGTGGCGCCGGGGTTCTCCTGTGCGGACGCGGCGGCGGGCAGCGCGAGCGCCAGGAGGGTCGCGAGCGCCGTGCCGGGGAGTCGTGTCATGCCGGGCGTTCCTGTCGTGCCGCGTGCGGGGGAGAGGACCACGGGGGGGACGGGCCCGCGCCTACCCGCCCGAGTAGATGGGGGAGATGACGACCCGGTCGCCCTCCGCGAGAGCGTCGTGCGCGCTCACGGCCTTGCCGTTGCGCGTGACGATGGAGGGCCGGTCCGCGAGCCCCACGCGGGCCAGGAGCTGGCCCGCGGTGGTCGGGTCCGGCACGGAGAGGGCCCGCTCCGAGAACCCCGCCGCGTAGGCGTGGGGGCCGATGACCTTGACCGTCACCGTCATGTCAGGGTGGCGTACCGCGCGGCCGCCTCCGCCTCGCGGGAGAGGCCGAGCTTCGCCAGCGTCGCCTTCGTCGGGATGCCCCGGCGGTCGTAGCCGCGCTGGTCGTAGTAGTGCTGGAGCAGCTGGTCGTACTTGTCCGCGTCCAGGTACATGTGGGCGATCGGGCCCTCGGTGTCGGCGTTCGCATGGTCGAACCACACCGCCGGCGGGTAGTCGTCGTTGCGCGTCGCGTTCGGGAACTCGCGGACGTAATGGAGCTTCAGCATGGCGTAGACGCGATCCGCGAGGGCCCACATGTCGTCCAGGGTCCAGTGCAGGCCGGTGACGAGGTTGAAGTAGGTGGGATAGTGCTCGAGCTCCCAGCCGACTTCGATCCACGGGAACCGGCACGCGACGATGGACTCGAACATCCCGCCGCGGATGCGCTGCAGCTCGATGACCTTGGCGGCCTTGTCGGCGCCGTAGGAGCCCCGCGTGGAGTGCTTCAGCTCGAAGGTGATGATCCACGCCTCGCGGTGGTGCGCGCCGATGCCCGCGACACCGAACGCCAGCGCCATCCCCGGGATGAACTTGCAGTTGTAGGCCGCCACCTCGAGGCCCTTCACCTGCATCGCGTACGCCTCGGAGCCGTGCCCGAACGCGCGCGCCATCCGCAGGCTGCCGTCGGCGAGGAGGTTGCCCACCTCCCCCTCGCGGTGCGCGGCCATCCGCAGCAGCTCCTTCGCCCGCTCGGCGTCGCCGAACTTGAAGTCGCCCTTCGTCGCGCCGTGCTCGATGGCGTCGGCGTAGAAGCCAAGGGTGCAGCCGGCCGACATCGTGTCGATGCCGTAGTCGTCGCAGAGGTAGTTGAGCGAGCCGACCTGGTCGAGATCGAAGACGTCGAGGTTGGCGCCGAGGAGGCCGATGTTCTCGTAGTCCAGCTCGGACTCGTGGCCTTCCCGGTCGTGGATGGTGATGCCGCAGCGCATCGTGCAGGTCGGGCAGCCGTACGTCGCGACGCGCGCCTCGTCGAGGCGCTGGCCGTCGATCTTCCACGCTTCGGCGTGGCTCGTCTTGCGGAAGTTGTGCACCGGGAGCGCCGCCACCTCGTTGCACCAGGCGAGCACGCCGTCGGTGCTCTGGCGCGACCACCCCGAGTCCTGGTCCTTCTTGTGCACCGCCTTGAGGTCCGCCGTGCCGACGGCCTTCATCCCCGCCGGGTCGGCCTGCGGGATAGGCTTGGTGCCCTTCACGACGATGGCCTTGAGGAGCTTGGAGCCCATCACCGCGCCGATGCCGGGCCGGCCGCCGGAGCGCCCCTCCATGCTGCGGATGGTGGCGTAGCGGACGCCGTTCTCGCCTCCCTGGCCGATGTTCAGGACCCCGACGCCCTTGCCGTACTTCGCGTAGATCCAATCGTTGGTGGCGAACGTCCCTTGGCCCCACACCGCGTCGGCCGGGAGGAACTCCACCCTGTCGTCTTCGATGTAGAGGAGGGTGGGGCGCTCGGCCCTGCCCTCGACGATGAGCGCGTCATAGCCGGCCTTGCGGAGCTGCTCGGTGACGCGGGTGCCGAGGTTGCCGTCGCCGTAGAAGCCCGTCAGCGGGGACTTGGCGGCGACCACCGCCTTCCCGGTGTTGGGGGCCGGGATGCCGCTGATGGGCCCCAGCGCGACGATCAGCTTGTTCTCCGGGCCGAGGGGATCGATCCCGGGCTTCAATTCATCGAACAGGATCTTGACCGCGAAGCCGCGTCCGCCCACCCACGTCTGGGCGAACTCCTCGCTGAACGACTCTGCCCGGTGCGTCCTGGTCGTCAGGTCGACCCTGAGGATCCTTCCGGTCCATCCGCGCATCGCACGCCTCCACGGGTCCCGGAGGCACGATGGCCCCGGGAATCACGTTCCGGCAGCAAAGGCCGTGCCGCGGCCGGTCCCCTTGCCCCGTGCCCGCTCGGGGGTCACGACGGTGCGCCCCTGCTCCCGGAGGTACTGCGGGAGGTAGTAGAACGACCCCACGGATTTCCCGGTGCTGCCGGACCCCTTCCAGCCGCCGAAGGGCTGGTGCCCCGGCCACGCCCCCGTGGTGGCGCCCTGCGGCCGGTTCGCGTAGCAGACGCCCGCCTCGATGTGGTCGAAGAACCACTCCGCTTCCTTCGCCGTGCCGTAGAAGCCCGCGGTCAGCCCGTAGGCGACGTCGTTCGCGCGGCGCATCGCCTCCTCGAGGGAGCCCACCGGCGCGACCAGCGCGATCGGCAGGAACATCTCGTGCTTCCAGAGGCGGTGGCCCTCCGGTGCCTCGGCGAGGGTCGGCGCGCAGAACGCCCCGTTGCCGAGCGGCCCGTCGGTGAGCCGCCGGCCCCCGGTGAGGATCCGGCCGCCGCCCGCGCGCAACTCCTCGCAGTACCCCTCGTACTCCTTCGCCGCCGCCGGGGAGATCACGGGGCCCATCCAGTTCTCCCGCACCGTGGGGTCGCCCACCCGGATGGCCTTCACCAGCATGAGGAGCTTCTCGACGAAGGCCCCGTACGCCGGCTTCTCGACGAAGATGCGGGACGCGGCGGAACACTTTTGCCCCTGCAGGCCGAACGCCGACCGCATGCAGCCGAGGGCCGCGCTGTCGAGGTCCGCGTTGCGGGAGACGATGACCGGGTTCTTGCCGCCCATCTCCGCGATGCAGGGACGCGGCCACCGCCCGCCGGCCGAGAAGGTGTGGAGGATTTTCATCCCCACGTCGTACGAACCCGTGAAGGTGATGCCGTCCACGTCCTCGCTGGCGATGAGTTGCTGGCCGCAGGTGGAGCCCGGCCCGGTCACGAAGTTGAACACCCCCGGGGGGAGCCCCGCGTCGAGGAAGCAGCGCGCGAGGAAGTACCCCGTCCACGGCGTGTCGCTCGCGGGCTTGAAGACCACGGCGTTCCCCGCGACCAGCGCCGCGCCGGCGGGCCCTCCCGCCAGCGCCACCGGGAAGTTGAAGGGGGAGATCACCACCCACACGCCGTACGGCCGGAGCACGCTCCGGTTCATCGAGTGGAAGCGCACCAGCGGATCGTCGGCGAGCGGCCGGACGAAGCCGGCCATCGTCTCCATCTGGTCGCAGTAGTAGCCGATGAGGTCCGCCGTCTCCTGGACGTCGCCCAGCGCCTCCATCCGGTTCTTGCCGACCTCGAGGGAGTCGATGGCGGCGAAGGTGCACGCCCGCTCGGCGATCAGCGCAGCCGCCCTGCGGAGGAGTCGCACCCGCTCCTGCCAGCGCGTCCGGCCCCAGGCGGGCGCGGCCGCCTTCGCGGCGGTGACGGCGTCGGTCGCGTCCTGCGCGGTGCCCTTTTGGAAGACCCCGAGCACGCGCGACGTGTCGATGGGGCTGACGTCCTCGAACTTCTCCCGCGCCAGCCGCTCCTTCCCGCCGATCAGGAGCGGGTACTCCTTGCCGAGCGACGCCCGCACGCCCGCGAGCGCGCGGTCGTAGCAGGTGTGGAGGATCTCGGGGGGGTCGAACATCGTGGAATAGGTGAGACGGAAGGTGCCGCCCTTGGTGATGGCCGGCTTGGCGGCGTGTCGCTTCGCCGCGCGCTTCGCGGGGCGGCGCTTCGTCGTCTTCCTGGGCTTCACTGGCACTGGGAACTCCCATTCACGTCGAGGGTTGCGCGTTCTGGACGGACCGCCGAACACTTAGCGCACCGCGGGGCAGCGACGCACGCGGAAGAAAGGTGACTCCCCGGGTCGTCTTTCATCAACCCTGCACGGAAAGGGCGATGAGGAACTGGGCCGCCCAGTAGGTGGCCAGCGTGACCGGTTCACCGAGGCGGAAGGGCCGCCGGAAGCGGTTCACCGCCAGGACCGCATCCGACGCCAGGAAGAGGCACGCGCCCGCGAGCGCCGCCGCGCCGCTGGGGAGCGGGACGCCCGGCGCGAGCGTGCGCGCCGCGGCGCGCCACGCCATCGCGCCGATGACGATCGCGTAGACCACGACGGCGCCGCGCAGCACGGCGTTGGGGAGGCCCTTCCAGAGGGCGAGCACCACGACGCCCGCGAAGCAGGCGAACGGCGCGGCCCAGGGGAGCTGCGCGACGGCCAGCGGCGCGTCGGTGGTGAACGCCCACGCGTACAGGAGCTGGGCGAGGAGGAAGCATCCGAGCCCGGGGAGGAACCGCTGCGCGCCCAGCATCAGGAAGACGTCCCCGGCGAGCGAGAGGACGAGGCCGGCGAGGATCAGCTCCCGGTAGCGCGACGCCGACGGCGCGAACAGCAGGAGCGTCGCGGCGAGCACGAGGAGAGTGGTGAGCGGCTTGAAGACGTAGACGCCGCGCCGGTCGCCGCGGTAGGCGGCGCGGATGGCGACCGCGGCGGACGCGGCCACGACGAGAGCGGCGAGGAGGACGGTCAGCGGCATGGCGAGTCCTGGGCGACGGGAAGAGGCCAGGGACCTCCTGCGCAGAGAATCTACGCGAATCGAATGACGAGTAAGCCAGTCTTCATTAGCGGGCGCAACGGCTTCGAGGCAGATGCCAGTGTCCAGACGCCAAGAGGCCAAGGGAGCATCTGCCCCCTTGGCGTCCGTCATCTGACCGTCTGAGCTTGGCGCCTCAGCGCCTGGCTACTGCCTCTTCCATCGGACGTTGGGACTGCGCGCCGCGGCCGCCTCGTCGAAGCGGCTGACCGGCGTGTTGCGCGGCGCGCCCGTGAGGAGCTCGGGCGACGTCTCCGCCTCGCCGGCGATCTGGAGCATGGTGTCGGCGAAGCGGTCGAGCTCGTCCTTCGTCGCCGTCTCCGTCGGCTCGATCATCAGCGCTTCGTGCACGATGAGCGGGAAGTAGACGGTCGGCGCGTGGAAGCCGAACTCGAGCAGCCGCTTGGCGATGTCGAGCGTCTTGACGCCGAACTCCTTGAACCGCGAGCCGTCGGCGACGCACTCGTGCATCCCACGGCCGTAGGGCATCGGGTACTTGTCCGCGATGCGGGCGGCGAGGTAGTTGGCGTTGAGGACCGCCCCCTCCGCCGTCTGCTTGATCCCCTCGCGGCCGAGGCAGGCGATGTAGGTATACGCGCGGACCATCACGCCGAAGTTCCCCAGGTAGCCGTGCAGCTTGCCGATGCTCTGCGGCCGCGCCCACTCGCGGCGGTAGCGGCCGTCCTTCTCCTTGTGGATGATCGGCACCGGGAGGAACGGCTCGAGGAACTTCTTGACGGCCACCGGGCCGGAGCCGGGCCCGCCGCCGCCGTGAGGCGTCGAGAAGGTCTTGTGGAGGTTGAGGTGCATCGCGTCCACGCCGAAGTCGCCCGGCTTGGCGATGCCGATGAGGGCGTTCATGTTCGCCCCGTCCATGTACAGCAGGGCGCCGGCGTCGTGCACCATCTTCGCGATCTCGACGACCTGGGTCTCGAAGCGGCCGATGGTGCTCGGGTTGGTGAGCATCAGGGCCACGACGTCCGGCCCCAGCGCGGCCTTGAGGGCGACGAGGTCGGTGAGGCCGTCGGGGCCCGACTTGATCCCGCGCACCGTGAAGCCGGCGAGCGCCGAGGTGGCCGGGTTGGTGCCGTGGGCCGAGTCGGGGATGATGACGACGTTGCGGGCGGTGTCACCGCGCGCCTTGTGGTACGCGGCGATCAGGAAGATGCCCGTCATCTCGCCCTGCGCGCCCGCGGCGGGCTGCAGGGTGATGGCGTCCATCCCGCAGATCTCCTTCAGCCACTCGCTCAGCTCATACATGAGCGCGAGCGCGCCCTGCACCTGCTCGTCGGGCGCCATGGGGTGGATGCCGGTGAAGCCGGGGAGGCGCGCCATGTCCTCGTTCACCTTGGGGTTGTACTTCATCGTGCACGACCCCAGGGGATAGAGCGCGCGGTCCACGTGGTGGTTCTTGAGCGACAGCTCGATGTAGTGCCGCACCACCTCGAACTCGGGCACTTCCGGCAGGTCCGGCGGTGCGGCGGCGAGCGCGCTCTTGGGGAGCACGTCGGCGGCGCGCTTCGCCACGATCGGCTTCGGCACGGCGGTGCCGGGCCGCCCCTCGCGGGAGCGCTCGAAGATCAGCGGGGTCGGGATCGGCTGGAACGGGAAAGCCTGCATACGCTCCTCAGAAGCTGTATGACTGGCCGGGCTGGAGGACGACGACCTCCGCCCGGGCGCCGACGGCGCTCTGGAATCGCTTCGGATCCGTGTCGATGGCGGGGAAGGTCCCGAAGTGCATCGGGATCGCCACCCGCGGTTTGACGAAGCCCACCGCGCGGGCGGCATCTTCGGGGCCCATCGTGTAGTGGTCGCCGATGGGCACGCACATCACGTCCACCTGCCCTTCGAGCAGCTGCATGTCCAAGGTCAGCGCGGTGTCGCCGGCGTGGTAGACGCGCTGGCCGCCCATCGCGACGACGAAGCCGCAGGGGAAGCTGGTGTAGCCTCCCTTGCCGCCCGACGCCTCGCCCTCGACCACGCCGCCGTGGACCGCGGCCACGAGCTTCACGTGGCCGAAGGGGAACTCCCGGCTCCCGCCGATGCCCATGCCGTTGGCGTCCTCGACGCCGCGGTCGCCGCAGTACAACGCCAGCTCGTACGGCGCGACGAGTGTGGCCGCGTGCTGCTTCGCGATCGCCACCGCGTCGCCGAGGTGGTCGGCGTGGCCGTGCGTGACGAGCACCCCGTCGAGATGGGGGAGGTCCGCCGGCTTCACGTCGGCCTTGGGATTCCCCGAGAGGAACGGGTCGAAGATGACGCGCTTGCCGCCGTGCTCCAGGACGAAGCATGAGTGCCCGTGGAACGTCAGCGTCGGCATCGCGGCCTCCCGCTCAGACCTGCCTGAGCACGTCGATGAGCCGGTCCACGTCTTCCGCCGAGCGCTTCTCGGTAGCGGCGACGAGCATCACGTTCTCGCCCTCCAGCGGATACGCGAAGCGGTCCATCGCCACGCCGGGGAGGACGCCGAGCTGGGCGGCGCGGTGGACGATCTCCGACGCCGGCTTCGGCGTCGTCACGGCGAACTCGTTGAAGAAGGCGCCGCCGGGACAGAGCGGGGCGTAGCCGGGGAGCTTCATCATCCGGTCGTACACCTCGTGCGCGTTCACCGCCGAGGCCTCGGCCACCCCCCGCAGCCCCTGCTTCCCCATCGTGGCGAGGTACACCGTCACGGCGAGGGCGAGGAGCGCCTGGTTGGTGCAGATGTTGCTGGTCGCCTTCTCGCGCCGGATGTGCTGCTCGCGCGTCTGCAGCGTGAGCACGTAGCCGCGGCGGCCGTCGTGGTCGTCGGCCTGGCCGGCGATGCGGCCCGGCATCTGGCGGAGGAACTCCTGCTTCGCGGCGAACAGGCCGCACACCGGCCCCCCGAAGCTCATCGGGATGCCGAGCGGCTGGCCCTCGGCGACGGCGATGTCGGCGCCGCAGTCTCCCGGGGTCTTGAGGAGCGCCATCGCGATCGGGTTCACCGCCACGACGAGCAGCGCGCCCGCCTCGTGCGCCAGCGTGGCCGCGGCCTCGAGGTCCTCGATCACGCCGAGGAAGTTCGGCTGCTGGACCACCAGGCACGACGCGCCCGCGAGCATCGCCTTCGTCCTGGCGCGGTCGAGGGTCCCGTCGGCGCTGCGCGGCGCGCTCAGCACCTTGCGCCCCGTGGCGTGGAGGTACGTCTCCGTCACGCGGCGGAAGTGCGGGTGCACCGTGTGGGCCATCACGATGTCGCGGCGGTCCTTCTTCACGTTGCCGGCGAGGATCGCGGCCTCGGCGCAGGCGCTGGCCCCGTCGTACATGGAGGCCTGCCCCACGTCCATCCCGGTCAGCTGGCAGACCATCGTCTGGAACTCGTAGATGACCTGCAGCGTGCCCTGCGAGACCTCGGCCTGGTACGGCGTGTAGGCCGTGTAGAACTCGGAGCGGCGGAGGATGTGGTCCACCGTCGCGGGGACGTAGTGGTCGTACAGACCGGCGCCGCCGAAGCACACCAGCGCCGCGTCGCGGTCCGCCAGGGCCGAGACCCGGCGAACCGTGTCCCATTCGGACTGGCCCTCGGGGATGCCCTTCAGCTCCCCGCAGCGCAGCCCGGACGGGACGGACGCGAAGAGGTCGTCGAGCGACTTGACGCCGATCGTCGCCAGCATCGCGCGGACGTCGGCTTCACTATGGGGGACGTAAGACATAGGGATGGACTCTGCCGGAGATGCAACGCCCCGGACCGGGGTCCGGGGCGCCGCGTGTTACTGGCCGATGTGGGCCGCGTAGGCCGCCGGCCCAAGGAGCTCGTCGAGCTCCGCGGGGTTCTTGACCTTCAACTTGACCATCCAGCCGGCGCCGTAGGGATCCCGGTTCACCACCGACGGATCGCCCTCGATCGCCCCGTTGACCTCCACGACCTCGCCGGAGACCGGCGAGTAGACCTCCGAGACGGCCTTCACCGCCTCGATCGTGCCCAGGACCTCCATCTTGTTGAACTTCGCGCCTACCTGGGGCAGGTCCACATAGACCACGTCGCCGAGCTCGTGGGAGGCGTAGTCGGTGATCCCGATCGACACGATGCCGTGGGCGTCGGGCTTCTGTACGTACTCGTGCTCTTCGGTGAAGAGCAGGTGCTCGGGAATGAGCGTTGCCATCCTCAGACCGCCTGACGAAGGTGGAAAATGTCCTGCCGTCCCTACGCTACCGGGGCGCTCAGGTCGTGTCAAGCAACGAAGAAATCACTCACCGGAGGCCGCGAACCGGGTGCGAAATCGGCCTTGCCGAACACCTCGCGGCCCACGCGTTCGCGCCACTCCGGCGTGTCGAGCGGCACCGGATAGCGCTGCGAGGCGTGGCACCGGATGGCCGCTTCCTTCACGTCCAGCCAGGGCCGGCTGTCGAGTTCCGCCGCAATCTCCGCGCCGCGCCGCCCGATGAACCCGCGATCGGGGAGGAGCCGGGCGGCCTCCTCGGTGATCGCGACCTCCCACAGGGGGCAGGGGCGTCCCTCCGCCTCCCAGCCGCGGCGGGTCCAGGCGTGGATCGCCCGGTGGTCGGGATGGCCGGAGACCCCGTCGGGGCCGTACGTGACAATGGCGTCGGGGCGGGTGCGGCGGATCGCGGCGGCGACCGCCCCGGCGCCTCCGGCGTCCCGGGGCGCGAGGGTCTTGTCGCGGTAGCGCAGCAGCTGGAGGGTGCGCACGCCGAGGACGAGGCAGGCCTCCCGGAGCTCTCCCTCGCGGTGGCGCCGCAGGGCGTCGGGATCCACGAGCCCGGCGCGCCGCTTCGCGGCCTCGCCACCCGTCGCGCAGATGAGGTGGACCTCGAGCCCCGCGTCCGCGTAGCGGGCGAGGGTGGGGCCGGGGCCGTACGTCTCGTCGTCGGGATGGGCGAAGACGGCGAGGAGGGAACGCGGCGTCGCCC